>Ga0114931_10001906_pt1 | contig 26565 bp, 14 predicted proteins | sample 2SBtaG_FD_89579 | JGI IMG/M metagenome (GOLD analysis project Ga0114931, IMG submission 89579) | Deep subsurface microbial communities from Kolumbo volcano to uncover new lineages of life (NeLLi) - 2SBTROV14_V59a metaG | ecosystem: Environmental > Aquatic > Marine > Volcanic | place: Kolumbo... | reverse complement strand
GAACACACTTCGAATTGCCCTGGCGCAACTTAATACCGTGGTGGGTGATTTTGACGGCAATGTGCGTCAGATTTTGGATGGATTGGCGCGCGCCAAAGATGTCGCCGCCGATATTGTACTTTTTCCCGAACTGACCGTCTGCGGCTATCCGCCGGAAGACCTGCTTTTCAAACCAAACTTCATCGCCGAAAATCGCCGCCAACTGGAAAAAATCATTCCCCATACCGATGGCATTACCGCCATTGTGGGGTTTGTCGATGCCGATGACGATATTTTTAACGCCGCCGCGGTGCTGCACAATGGCGAACTTGGTGGCGTGTATCGTAAATTTCTGCTGCCGAATTACGGCGTTTTCGATGAGGAACGGTATTTTCGGCGCGGCAACACCGAAGCCATCTTCAAGTTGGGTGATGTGCCGGTCGGCGTGAGCGTTTGCGAAGACATCTGGTATCCCGCGGGACCGCCGGAGCATCAAGCCGCCAACGGCGCACAAATCTTGCTCAACATTTCCGCATCGCCGTACCAAATGGGCAAAATTCAAGACCGCGAGCGAATGCTGGCAACCCGTGCCGCCGACAACGTGGCAGTGGTGGCATACTGCAACTTGGTCGGCGGGCAGGATGAATTGGTTTTCGATGGCAGCAGCCTGATTTTCGATGAACGGGGCAACTTGCTGGCGCGCGCCAAATCTTTCGCCGCCGATTTTATCACGGCTGATGTTGACCTGCCCGGCATTTTGCGCCAACGATTGCGCGACCCGCGCCGCCGCAAAAATACCTCATATCATATTTCATATAAAACGTTGCAAACCGTATCGCTGCTGCCGCTAAACGACGATACGCCCAAACCCGCCCGTCCGCCGCAAATTGCCCCGCAAAAAGAAATGCCGGACGAAATTTACAGCGCACTGGTGTTGGGTACACGAGACTATCTGCACAAAAACGGATTTCGGCAGGCAGTGATTGGGTTATCCGGTGGCATTGACTCGGCGTTGGTAGCGTGCATCGCCGCCGATGCGCTCGGTGCGGAAAACGTGGTCGGCGTTTCGATGCCCAGCCGTTATTCATCGGACCACAGCAAAAGTGATGCGCAAAAATTGGCGGAGAATCTCGGCATTCGATATGAGACCATCCCCATTGAACCGATTTTTACCGGTTATCTGGAAACGCTCGCGCCGCAATTTGCCGGTACTACCCCCAATGAAGCCGAAGAAAATCTGCAAAGCCGGGCACGCGGCAACATTTTGATGGCATTGAGCAATAAATTCGGCTGGCTGGTGCTGACCACCGGTAATAAAAGCGAAATGTCGGTGGGGTATGCCACGCTGTATGGCGATATGGCAGGCGGGTTTGCGGTCATAAAAGATGTGCCCAAAACGCTGGTGTACCAATTGTCGGAATATCGTAACACACTGGGCACAGCAATTCCGCAAAATATTCTGGAAAAACCACCGTCGGCGGAATTACGCCCCGACCAAGTAGACACCGATTCACTGCCGCCGTATGATGTGCTGGATGATATTCTGCAAGCATATGTGGAAAACGATTTTAGTATTGGCGAAATTGTGGCGCGCGGACATAATATCGACACGGTGCGGCGGGTGGTCAAACTGGTGGACCGCAACGAATACAAGCGTCGTCAAGCCCCACCCGGCGTAAAAATCACCGTGCGCGCGTTTGGCAAAGACCGGCGCTTGCCCATCACCAATCGGTTTACAGACAGATAGCGGCATTTTTGTGCCAGCAGCAGGGCGGCTCAACGAGCCGCCTTTTTTTTTGCGAATTTTTGGCAATCTTTTTGTAAAGTTTTTTGGAAAAACGCTAAAGTTTTCAAAATACCTGCCGATAATGAAAGTGAAAAGGACAAGAAGGTGTTAGCAAGGGAGTAAATGGTATGGTTGAAAAAATTTCGGGCAATATGTCTGCCGGATATACCAGAGAGACACAATTTTCACGCGAATCCGCCGAAACGGAACAGGGTAAACTTCGCGCCACAACCCCCGCTGCGGAAGTGGAACTGTCGGAAGAGGCGCAATTAATGCAAAAGGCGATGCAATCTGCGCAAAATGCCCCCGATGTGCGCGATGACGTGGTGCAGGGCATCAAAAGCCAAATGGATGCCGGTAACTATCAGGTGAACCACAAACAGTTGGCAGAACGGATAATTTCGCTGTTGGCGTAGGGGATGTTATATGGCAAAACAGGTGCCGCAATCGACAATTGAAGCGTTGGAAACGGTACTAGCCAGCGAGGCATCAGAGTACCGCCGGTTGGTGACGTTGACCGCCAATGAGCAAACCGCGTTAAAACATGGTGATATGATCACACTGAACGAGACCATCCGGCAAAAACAAGCATTGCTGCCGCAGTTGAACCGCTGGGCAAAACGCCGCGAGCAATTGACGGCTTCGCTGGCAGCGGCACTGCACTTGTCCCCCGATGCCACTTTAACCGATTTGCTGACAGCCATCGGGGATACTGTCTCGGACACGCTGGTGACGCTGCGCGGGGAGTTCATCGAATTGATGGAGCAATTGATAACCCTGAACCATGCCAATAAACTGATTTTACAAGCAGAGTTGACGCGCGTTGATTCTACATACCGCTATATTGCGTCGATGTTGTCTGAACCGGAACCGGTTTATACCCCCAATCGACAGGGCAATGGGACGGGAGCGCGCGGCAATATTTTGAATTGGGAAATTTAATGTGAGGTAGTGTTATGACCACAACGCTGTTCGGCAGTTTAAATACCGCATTCCGTGCTTTGCAGACAATGCAAATGGCCATCCAAACCACCGGGCACAACACCGCCAATTCTGCCACGCCAGGCTATTCGCGGCAACGGGTACTTTTTTCTGCCAGCACGCCATACACCATCCCCACTCATTACCGCGATGTCGCTGCCGGGCAGGTGGGCACGGGTGTCACGGCGAGTGCCATTCGCCGCTACCGCTCCGAATTTCTGGATTCCCAAATTCGGCAACAAACATGGAGCTTGAAAGGTTGGGAAACACGACAAAATACACTTCAGCAGGTGGAAGTGGTGCTGAATGAACCTTCTGACACGGGCATCAGCGCACATTTGGGAAATTTCTTTTCGGCATGGCAAGATTTGGCGGCCACCCCCGACAGTATGGCTGCCCGGGCATATGTCGCTGAAACAGCCGCCGAATTTTCCGGCACACTGCGGCAATCGTATCAGCAATTGGCGGGGCTTCGTTCAGATTTGAATGACCGGGTGGACATGCAAGTGACCAAAATCAACGATTTGGCACATCGGGTGGCAGATTTGAACGAGTCTATCGCCCATGTGGAAAGTTTGGGGCAACAGCCCAACGATTTGCGCGACGAACGCGACGCCGTACTGAAAGAACTTTCGGGGATGTTGAATGTGACCATTGGCGAAACCGATACCGGGTCGTATTGGGTGAGTGCCGGAGGGCGAATGTTGGTGGCAGACCGCTCGGTGCACGAAATGGCAGTGGAGAAAGATACCGCCAACGATTTGCTATACAAAGTAACATGGGCAGATACCGGCGAAACCGTAACCGTAAAAGGTGTGCCGCTGGACAGCAATTTAACTGCGGCAGGCGGAAAAGTGCTGGAAGGTGAACTCGGTGGCACATTTGTGGCACGCGATTTAATTGTCAACCGAAAGATGAGCCAACTGGATGACATCGCCACAACCGTGATGAATGCCGTCAACGCTGCGCATCAAACCGGATATGATATCAATGGTAATTCAACAGCCGGGCAAGATTTTTTCACCGGCACCGGTGCGCGCGACATTGATGTGAGCACGTTCATTTCCGGCGATTACGGGCATATCGCCACGGCGGGCACGGCAAATGCCCCCGGTGATGGTTCGGTGGCGCTGGCAATTTACCAACTTTCTGATGCCCCGCTGATGAACGGCGGCACCACCAAAATCGACGATTACTATCGCGCCTTGATTGGTGAGTTGGGGCAAGATACCCAGCAAGCCGACATTATGACCCAAAACCATCAATTGCTGGTTGACCATCTGGAAAACCGGCAAGAACAGATTGCCGGCGTATCGCTGGATGAAGAATCGGTGCATTTGTTGGAATATCAACGCACATATCAGGCAGCAGCGCGGGTGATGACCACCGTCGATGAAATGCTTGATAAGGTTATCAATGGCATGGGGTTGATTGGGCGATAAGTTTTTAAAAAATTTGGTAGCTTGCAGATGGCACAGACCGAAACAGATTTTTACAGGGTTCATTCTTCGCTGAAAATCGGTGTCATTTGCGGACTAAAAATGGAGTGAGCGTATGCGCGTTACACAAAATATGCTTCATCAAATGGCGGTGGATGGTATGCAGACCAATTTGCTGCGGCTGTCGAACACCCAGCGGCAAGCGGTGACGGGCAAGCGAGTGAGCCGCCCTCAGGATGACCCGTTTGCGGTGGAACAATCGCTGGGGTTCCGCCAGCGCATCAAAGCCGGAGATTCAATTTTGCGGAACGTGGGGCTCAGCCAAGATTGGCTCAATGCCACCGACAAAGCACTGGGCGATATGGCAAACGTGCTGACGCGGGCGCAATCGCTGGCACTGCAAGGGGCAAACGATACCCTCGGCGCAGATGAGCGGGCATCGTTGGCAACCGAGGTTGACGGGCTGCTGGAACAAGCGGTGGCAATTGGCAACGCCCGCCACGGCGACCATTATCTCTTTTCAGGTTTTCAGATTAACACCCGTCCCTTCGAAGCCGTAAAAGTTGGTGGCGAAACCACCAGCGTGACCTACAATGGCGACCACGGTGCAATGCTCCGCGAAGCCGAACAGGGCATCAACATCACCATCAACACACAGGGAGACCCGCTGCTCAGCCAAGTTTTTGACAAATTGATTGAACTGCGTGACAACTTGCGCGCCGCGCCTTTCTCTACCAATGCGGTCAGCAGTGTCGGGGCAGATTTGAAAAATCAAATGAACCAGATTCTCGACCAGCAAGCGGTTATCGGTACCAAAGTGCGGCGGCTGCAAACTACCGCCGAGCGTGTGCAAGATGGTCAAACCGGGCTGAAATCACTGCTGTCTAATGCCGAAGATGCCGACATGGCACAGGTTGTATCTGATTTGCAACAGCAAGAATTTGTGTACCGTACCGCGTTGGCTGTCAATGCGAAAGTCATCAACGTTTCGCTGCTGGATTATCTGCGATAAACAATAACCGGCAAAATTGCCGTATATTTTGCCACGCGGGCGTTGCACGCCGTGTATGGGGACACCAAATTAACCGGCGTCCCCTTTTTTGTAAAAAGTTGGTATCTGTTCGGCAGTGCTCGGTAAACGTGTCGCGAAACCCGTTAAGGCTGCATCAAAGTTTTACGCTTTTTTTACTTGACCTTCACTTGAACTTTATGCAAAAAGTTTTGCGATTGTGATAGAGTGTAGGTGTAAAAATAGCGTGATGACTTTAGCTCAAACCGGAAAGGTGCATTATGACCAACGAACCTGATTTAAGTCAATTGTTGGGTGATGAAAGCCCCCCGCTTCATTTTCCCAACGGATTGATTGGACTGGAAGACTGGCAAGAATTTGTCCTCATCTCCCACCCTGAAGCTGGCGATTTGCGGCTGTTGCAATCGCTGCAAGACGACCGCATGTCGCTGATATTGATGGACCCGCGCGACGTGAACCCTGATTACAAGTTGGTACTCACCGAATCGGATGCGGAAACCCTCGGTTATACCGGCGATTACCACCAACCCATGCCCGAGGGGTTGGACGTGTATTGTATTCTCTCGGTGCAGGATGACCCCTTTTTTGTCACCCTGAATATGTTGGGGCCAATCATCATCAACTGGGAAACTCAACGCGGCAAACAGGTGGTGCAAGCCAATTCAAACTACAACCCCCGCTACCCCATAGCCGGGTCAGAAACCGACGAAGGGGGTGACTGATGCTTGTCTTGGGACGGAAAGTTAACGAGAGCATCATTATTGGCGATAACGTGGTGGTGACTGTGTTGGCAGTTGATGGCGAGCGCGTGAAAATCGGCATTGATGCACCCACTGATATTTCAATTTTACGTCAGGAATTGTATGAAGCCGTGAAAGAAGAAAACTTGCGGGCAATGAAGAATGCTCAAAAACGTGGCGATGCCATGCTTTCATCGCTGCAAATCTTGCTGGAGCAGAAGAAAAAACAGGACAAATGAACTTGAATTTGCGGACATTGGGCTGGAAAATCAGTTTAATCGGTATCGTGGCGACAGTGCTGCTCGGCAGTGCGGGATGTACTTTTGTGGTCATTCCGCCCAGCCGTGCCGCCACATTGACGGCACGTGCCATCGAAGCAACGCTTACGCCGGAGGTTGGTGCGAAAGATGAGGCGGTTTCTGATAAAACCAAAAGTGAGGGTGTAAAAGGCAAACCCACGCTTGAAAATCCGACGGCAGTAGTTTTGCAGCCGACCACCATCAGCGACACACCCACACTCGTCCCGTCAGACACGGCAACGGTTGCGCCCACCGATACCGTCGCCCCTGCCACTGCAACCGCGGCACCCCAACCCACGCCCACGCCGGTCGTGTTTGGGTACGTGGTACAGTCGGGAGATACCCTGACGTCCATTGCAGCCAAATTCGGCACATTCCCGCACATTTTGGCAGATTTCAACCATCTGCCCAATCCCGATTATATTGTTACCGGGCAAATCTTGCAGATACCGGCAGGGATTAACGCTGTGCCGACACCGACTCCGGCCGCCACGCCGACGCCTACTTTTACGCCCACCATGACCCCCACACCGACTGTAACGCCAACGGCAACCGCCACGCCAACCCCAACGCCGGTTCCGACCGATACGCCGACACCTGCACCAACCGCGACGCCATATCCCACCAATACACCGTTGCCGACCAATACGCCGTTGCCCACCGATACACCCAGCTACCCGACGCCGTATCCCACCAGCACACCGTATCCGACATACACGCCCATTCCGCAACCGACATACACGCCATGGCCAACCTATACCCCGTGGCCCACATACACCCCGCAGCCGTCGCCCACATCGCCGGTACCGCCGCCGACTGCAACTTTCACGGTGACGCCGTCTGCCACCCCAACAGCAACTGTGTCAGCGAGCGATACACCCACCCCGACGCCGACCGTCACCGCCACGCCGACATCATCGGTGCAACCCACCTCTACCCCGACACCCATTAAATAAGAGGAGGGTGCAGATAGGCTCGTTATGACCCATAAAACCACACCTCGAAAACCACACACGATTTACCGCAGTGTCCTCAGCCGAGTGGCGCTTTCTGTCGCCGCCGCCATCTTTCTGCTGGTGGCGACACTGGCTCTGCTGATTGGCGTTTCGCCGGCGCAAGCGCAAACGGGGATGGAAATTGGAAAATTCGTTTCTGCCGATACCGTCATCGCAGGCGACACCTTTCAATACACCATTGTGGTGACGAATAATACCGGCTATTCGGTGAATACCGTCATTAGCGACACCATTCCTGCCGGCGTGACCATCGTTGACCCCGGCACCGGCACGGCAAGCGACGGGGTTATCGTGTGGAATGACACAATGGGCAACGGCGAAAGCCGAAGTTATGTGTTTTCTGTGCGAGATACAATCGCCGAAGAGGTTGTTAATGCCGATTATGTTGTGCGCTCCGGTGACAGTTCCACCTATGGCGCGCCGGTAACGACAACCGTCGCGGCGGGGCCTCCCGCGCAGGTGATGATTTCCGCCGCGCCGAACCCCAACACGGCGGGCGATACCACCGCTATCACCGTGACACTTGCCGACCAATATGGCAACACCATTCACGCGGCAACGCCCGTCACGCTGACATACGCCGCCGGGCGCATCGACGGCGATGCCTCCGGCACGGTTGTTACCACCACCGATGCCGCCGGGGTGTTGGTGGTAGCGTTGGACGGTATCACCCAACCGAGTACCACCCGCGTAACTGCCGAAGCGGGCGGGTTTTCAAATTATGTGGATGTAACTTACACCCATGGGCCACCGGCATCATTGACCATGTCCATATTGCCCGATACCATTCCCGCACCGCCCGGCGGTCAATCGGCGCAAATCGTCGCCACGGTAACGGACGCATACGGCAACCCCGACACATCCGATGTGGTAACATTCGATGCGTCGCTGGGTATTTTGGATATTACCAAAGGCGGTGCGCTGAACACGCTGGGGCGGGCGTATGCCACACTTGCCGGCAACCGCGTCGCCGGAACGGGGATTGTCACGGCGGCAGTCGGCGGGCTGGTGCAAACCGGCACGGTGACGCTCACCCCCGGCCCCGCCGAGCAGATATTCGTTGCCGCAGACCCGTTGACCATCCCCGTTACTGCCGATGGTTCTGCCACAGCCGCCATCACCGCCACCGTAAAAGACCAGTATGGCAATTTGGTTGACCCCACAGTGGTGACGTTCACCACGTCTCTGGGCACATTTCCCGGCGACACAACCGCCATCACCGGCACAACTGCCAATGGCGAAACATACGCCACGCTTGCCTCCGGCACAACTGCCGGGTATGCCGAAGTGCGGGCGTGGGTGAACAACCTTTATCAAACTGCATGGGTATACTTTGCCCCCGACACCCCCGCGGCGGTATCGCTGGCGGTTGCGCCCGCTGAAATTTATGCCGATGGCGTTGATACGGCAATTGTAACCGCGACCGTCACCGACCGTTTCGGCAATTTGGTGGATGTGCCCGTTCCGCTGACCGTCACCACCGGTTATGGCACGCTGGCAGACAGTTTTCTCACCGCCGAAAACGGGGTGGCAACGACCACCCTGCGCAGTTCCACCGATTTGGTGACCGACCCGCTGACCGTCACCGCCGAAAACATCATCACGCCCGCGTATGCCGCAGTTGATTTTGTGGTGGGCCCGCCCACTGCCGCCGACATCTCGCTGAATCCCACCGCACCCATCACCGTCGGCGTGCCCATCACCATGACTGCCATCGCCCGCGACAGTGTGGGGCATCCTGTGCCGAATGTGCCGTTGGCACTCGCCACATCGCTCGGTTGGCTGATGCCCGATTCCGGCACGACCGATTCCGGCGGGCAGATACGGGTGACGCTGGAATCGACCCGTACCGGCACGGCGAATTTCAGCGCGAACAGTGACGGCACGCCGTTGAGCATTCAGGGCACATCCACCGCCGATTTTCTGCCCGATGTGTCGGTGATGGCAGCGCTGGAAGCCACACCGATGAGCGTGTATGCCGACGGGCACAATACGGTTTCGATTATCGGCACGCTGCTCGACCGGTTCGGCAATCACACCCACGAAGCGGGCATCACCCCAACATTCACCACCACCCACGGCACACTCGATGCACCGTCTGCCTCTGATACGAACGGCATCATCAACCGTCTGCTCACCACCGATACCGCGTTGGGTGACACGGTTGTTTCGGTGACAGATATGGTCACCCCCACAGCGGTCACCATCACCTTTACCACCGGGCCGATTGCACGGGCATATTTGGATGCTACCCCGTCCGCTGTGATTGCCGGAAACCCGGTAACACTGCGTATCACCACCACCGACAGCGTTGACCATCTACTGCCGAACCAAACTTTTGTGGTGACGCGCACGCTGGGGAGCAATCCGCTGCCGTGTACCGCCACCGATGCCAACGGCGTGCTGACGTGCAGCAGTGTGGTGTTCACCCAAACCACATATCCCCAAATTTATGTGAATGGCATTGCGGCACAGGGCGACACCATCACCGTTTCGCCCGCCCCGCTTGACCATATTGCCATCAGCCCGCGCAGTCACGACGACAACAATCCGATTGAAGTGACTGCCGGTGTGCCGTTCACTTTCACCGCGCAGGCGTATGACCGTTACAACAACCCGCGCACCGATTCTATCACATGGATGGAACCTTCCGGGCATGGCGGAACCGGCACAATTTTGGATGGCGTTTTCATCGGCGAAAAAGCGGGGATTGTGCTGTTGAATGCCCAAGCCGCCGATGCGCCCGATTACACGTATGTGAATGTCAATGCCGGGCCGCCCGCACGGGTGCGGATAACCCCCAACCCCGATACCGTTCCGGCGGATAACGCCAGTACATCCGATTTGACGCTGGAAATTCTGGATGAATATGACAACCCCGTGGGCGAAAATGTGTATGTGTATGTGGAATCAACACTCGGCACGCTGGAGGGTGAGCCGCTTACCGATGTGGATGGGGTGTTGCACTATACCCTGCGCTCCGGACAGACGGGCGTGGCAGCCATCAGCGCAGCAGCCGGCCCGCCATTGACCATCACCCCCGACAGCAACCCGTATGTCACGTTTACACCCGGCACGCCGCACCATGCGTCCATCAGTGCCTCTACCACCGCGCTGCACGAATGGCAAGGCAGCACGCTGAAACTGCATGCCAACGGGGTAGATACCGCCACGTTGCGCATCACCATTTTGGATGCACAGGGTAACCCGGTGGATGCCGGTTATGCCGTCACCGTCGAAGCTTCGCCCGACACGTTGTCGGGGTTCGGCACCACCGATGCCAACGGTGTGATAACCCGCACCATCGCCGCCCCGACTACCGCACAACCGGCGGTCATCACGGTCACCTACCTTTCGCCGTTGCCGGTGTATGGCGACAGTGTGGAATTTTTTGTCGGTCCGCTCGACCGGGTGGAAATCGAGCCGCACGGTCCGTACACCATCACCGCCGGCGTGCCCGCTCAATTCACGGCGTATGGCTACGATGAAGCCAATGCCGAAGTGCCGCCGGAAACAATGCAAGCTTACATTTGGAGTTACCTGCAAACAGGAACCGGCGACGGTGAATATTTGGCGGGAGAGGCCTCGCAGCAGGCAACATTTATGGGCACAATTGCAGGTGTCGGGCCGCGGTTGACCGTTTTGGCGGATGACGGTTCCAGCATCAAAGCGGGCTCACTCGATTTGACGGTGCTTCCCGCACCACCGATAACCGCCACAGATGCCGTTACCCCGTTGGCGGTCACCGTGGGCTATTCCGTGCCGTTCACCATCACCCTGTCTGATATGACCGATTTGTATGGCAACGCGCCGCTGGATGGCGAACCCATCACCGTGACGGTGTTCAGCCAACCCGCCACCCGCACGATGGTCGGCACGGTTGTGGGCAACCGGCTGCAAGTGAGCGAGAATTCGACTATCCGCGCCGGAACATATACCTTCACCGCCGAAAGCGCTGCCGGTACCATGGCGTTATCCGGCACGAACACGGTTACATTTGTGCCCGATGTGCCCGCCCGCGCCGAAGTGCTTGCCGCCGCCCCGCCGCGCATCGTGGCAGATGGCATCGGTACGGGCACGGTAACGCTGCAATTGCAAGATTGGTACCGCAATCCGGTGGGCGCCGGATTCACCCCGACCATCACCAGTTCCATCGGCACGATACTCACCCCGCCCATGCCCACCGATGCCAACGGCACGGTGACACACACCCTGCAAGCCGATTTCACCGTGGGCGATGTGATTTTCTATCTGGATGGGTTCCCCGCCGATGGTGTGCCCGTTTCGCTCATCTCGGGGCCGCCCGTATCTGCCGTAGTCACGGCGACCACCACCACGCTCACCGTCGGCGGTGAAATGGCACAATTGGTGTTCGATGTGCGCGATGAATGGAACCATCCGGTGGGCGCAGACGCGCCCATCACTCCCACCATCACCCCGTCGCTGGGCTGGTGGGACGGCGCGCGCACACCATTTGGTGGATTGGTCACCCAAACCCTGCATTCCGGACATACCGCAGGCGTTGCCGTGGTGGGCAGCACCGGCATCACCGTCACCGGCGATATAACTTACACGTTCTTGCCCGCCGCGCCCGCGCAAGTGCTGGTTCGCGCCAGCAACACCCCCATCACCGTGGGGAATACCATCACCGTCACCGCGTGGGTCAGCGATACCTATGGCAACGCCGCTTTCGGCGAGCCGTTGACCATCACCGCTGACCTCGGTGAATTTTCCGGTGGGGCGGCCACCATCACCCCCACCACCGATGCCCGTGGTATGGTGACATTCACCCTTTATTCCGAAGAAGCCGGGTTGGAATGGCTGCGGTTTTGGGGGCGCGATGGAGAAACAGCGGTACTCGATACTTCCGATGACATCATTTTTGAACCCGATGTGCCGCAAACGGTGGTTATCACCCCGACGGCGGCAACTGTGCGGGCGAACATCCCGCAACAATTTACCGTTAGCAGTCTCGACCGGTTTGGCAACGCGGTGGACGATTGGACGCCGGTAGATTATCTGTGGCACCAAACTTCGGCAGTGAATGCCGAGGGATACGGCACGCTCACCTCGGTGGGCGGACACGCTCGCACCGTGGAATTTCTGCCGCAAATTGTCGGTGAAAATACATTATATGCTACCGGCGGTATTCAAGAGAGCAACCACGTGCCCGTCACGGTAACGACCGGCTATCCCGATATTGCCACGGTTTCGTTGTCATCGGTGGCGGTGCAGGCGGATGGTGTCTCGCCGTTCACCGTGACAGTCACCGCGGTGACGGATGCTTTTGGCAACCCCATTGCTGCCGACACACCGTTGACCGTCACTGTGCCATCATTTCCGGCTATCAGTGCGGCAGGCGTGTACACCGGCGGGGTGATGACGGTGGTGATGACCGCCAACACCCACGCGGGGGTATACCCCATCCAAATTTCCGGCGAAGGGCATCAAGCCGCCACCATCAATGGCGATGACATCATTACTTTTCTGCCCGGCCCGCCTGCGCGGGCGGTGGTCACCGCCACCCCGACAGAAATCCCTGCCGATGGTGTCAGCACGGCACAATTGCTGGTAACGGTGGAAGACGAATATTTCAACCGTGTTGCAGACGGGACGCTCATCACAGTGACAACATCGCTGGGGACGATTGACGGCGCGGGTATAACCATAAACGGACAGATAACCCGCACATTGGTTTCCACCCCAACGCTCGGAACGGCTGTGTTTGCCGTTTCCGCACCGAATGGCGAATTGTTCACCAGCGGCGATACCGTGGATTTTGTGGTCGGTGCGTCATCGGTGGCTTGGCTGGACGCTACCCCCGCCAATGTGGTTGCCGATGGCACGTCTACCGCTCAACTGGTATTCACCATTAAAGATAGCGCGCTATTCGATACGGGGGTTAGCGGCACGGCGGTTATCACGGCTGACCACGGTACACTGGTGCCGACAACCACGCTCGTCAGTGGAGGCGTGTTCACGGTGGGATTCACCAGCGATATGACCGTCAGCACGGTGGGGTTGGATGTGATGTTCAACGGCACACCGATGACGCTCGCCGGTGATACCCTGCGCCAAATTCCGGGCATCCCCACCTCGGCGACAATTTCCTCAACCGTCGGTACACTGCACGCTGGCGAAGATGAGCATGCCGATTTGACTGTCACTATTTTGGATGATCGCGGTCGCCCCATCATTGATGGTTCGGTGGTGACGGTGACAACGTCCATCGGCAGTGTGCTGTCAAATGCGACCACATCCCTAACCGGTCAAGTAACCCGCACACTGATTCCCGGTAGCGAAGTTGGTTCGGTGGTGTTTACGGTCACCGTTGAAACCCCGTGGGGTGATGTGGTGACTCTGGAACCGGTGGCAGACCCCGTGCAGATTGTCGCGGGCAGATTGGCGAGCATTGTTGTGCATCCCACCAGCCCACTTGACGTGACGGCGGGTGTCGGCGTGACATTGATTGCGGTGGGATACGATGCTTTCGGCAACGACACCGGCCAGCGGAATTTTAGTTGGCGGTATTGGTCGGGGTCATGTCCGGTAGATTTGGAATATTGTGTCAGTCAGCCCGGCAATGGTGACGGTGTGCTCTCCGGCACAGTGGTTTCCACCAGTCCGCTGGTTTCGAGCAATGCGGTATTCACCGGCACACTCGCGGGTGCAGTCGGCATAAAGGCATACACCGGCACAATTTTCAGCAATATGCTCGATGTAACAGTGCACTCCGGCGCTCCGGCAACTGCAACCGTTGCTGCCAACCCGAAAACCATTTATGTTGGCGGCGAAACCAGTGAACTGGTCATCACCATCAAAGATAGCTTTGGCAATTTGGTGGAAAATACCAACCCGCGCATCGTCACCGATTTGGACACCATCATCGGCGATTCGCCGGTGGTCAACGGGGTAACCACCCGTACACTGGTATCCGGCAAATATTTCGGCACGGTACATGTATATGTAGACGATTTTGAGGCGGGGGGAGACCACGTGCTCATCGCGCCGAAAGCCATTGTTTCTGCCGAACCGGACACACTGTTGGCGGATGGCGAGAGTACGGCACAATTGACCATTCAAGTGTTTGATACCGATGGGGATTTTGTGCCGGATGGCACTGTGCCGACCATCACCGGCACGCTGGGCAGTATCAGTGGCAGTGGTGGAACCCTAAATGGTGTGTTCACCCGCACGCTCACGGCGGGGATGGATGTCGGCACGGCGCAATTTTTTGTGGATGGCAATCAGGCTGAAGGCGTGGTAACATTTACAGTGGGTCCGCCGACGCATATCGCTGTGGATGCCATTCCGAATTTCCTGCCCGCCGATGGCAGCAGTCAATCGCTGCTCACCTTTGTGGTGGAAGATGATTATGGGCATACCATCGCCGATGCAACCGACCCGCTGACCATCACCGCCAGCGCAGGCACACTGAGCGATTTTGCCCCCACCGTCGGTGGAGTGACCACCCGCACGCTCACGGCGGCAAACAGTGCCGGCAAAGCAAGTATCACCGTGGATGGATGGGATGTCACCGGAGATGTGGATATCTTCTTCCTTGATGGTGGTTTGAAAGACGGTGATTTCGAATCGGGGACGTTTGACAGTTGGGCGGCACGCAATGAAATTACACCCACCCCGCAATTCTCGTGGTGGTCATCGAGCATGCCCGCTTATCAGGCAACCATTGTTTCCACCGACGTGGTTGGCGGAAAGGTTATCACGCCGTACAGCGGCACAAAAATGGTGCGGCTTGGCGCAACGGTGGGGACGCTGTGCAGTGCCGCAGATTTACCGGGGTATCCGGTGGTGGGTGATGGCTATCACAGTTACGAATATCCCGACAATTGTCCGCACCAAATTAGCGAAGCGTGGGTGAGCCAGTCATTCTATGTGCCGTCGGACGGGGTATCGCAAATTCAATATTACTATCGGATTTTGGGGTACGATATAGCCGAAAGTGAAAGCGGGCGCGAATGGGACCCGTTTGAAGTGTACCGCAACGGGTTGGAATTGCAGCAGGATGGGGTGCCGTATTCTTTCGATTGGTATTACGGCTGGTACACCCAAAACCCGTCTTCACCGATTGAGGCACATCCGGAGGACGAAAACGGGTGGCATTTTGGTTATTTCGACGTGACGCCATTTAAAGGGCAAGTGGTCAACATTGAATTTCGCGTATCGAACCGCACCGCGCCGATGGACAATACCTGGGTGTATCTGGACGATGTGCATTTGGTAAATATCATTCCCAGTGAGCGCACCGGCACAACAAAAGTATTTTTACCGCTGGTGATGAAATAGGGTGTGCGTCAATCGCGGTTGATGGGCAGCGTTACCGTGGCAATTGCACCCTGGTTTTGAGATTTATTTTGCACATCAATACTGCCGCGGTGATGCTCGACGATGGTACGGCAAGTGTACAGCCCCAACCCCGGACCCTGCCCCGGCGGTTTGGTGGTGAAAAACGGGCGAAAGAGCCGTTCCAGATTTTCTTGCGCAATGCCGATGCCGTTATCTGCGATGGAGATTTGCACCGTGTCCGGCGTGGGCTGACCGGCAGAAATTTCGATGATACCCGCGTGTCCCGTCCGGGCAATGGCTTCACGGGCGTTTTGCAGCAGATTCATCCAAATGAGTTGCAAATGGTTCGCGCTGGCGATAATACCGGGGAGAGGCGCAATTTGCTTCACCACCTCGATTTTCCCTTTGCGCAGCGGCGCGGCAATCAACGTTAGCGCGTCATCAATTGTCGTTTCCACATCCACTTCTTCCCATTCATAACTTTCCTGTGTCGAAAAATCAAGCAGATTTTGCACGATGTGCTGAATACGCAGCCCGGCTTCCAGCACATAATCAATCAGTGCCGTATCAGGATTGGCAGGGTCGGCATCCATTTGCAAAATTTGGGTGTTGGCGATGATGACTGTCAACGGGTTATTGATTTCGTGGGCAATACTGGATGCCAACTGTCCCACCGCAGCCAAATTTGCCGAGCGGAAAAGTGTGGCTTGCAGCTGATGCTTTTCCGAAACGTCTTGGGCGAAGATGATGACTTGATTAACGCTTTCATCTGCACCGAAAATAGGATACGTGCGCACATCACGCTCGGAGAAGACCCCGCGGTTGGAAACTGTGAGATTTTGGTAACGGTGGGTGCCGCTTGCCCACAGAATACCTTTTTTCCGGTCAATGGTATCGCGGACGATTTGACGGATGACCGGCGCGGCTTCTCCCCAAATATCCTCATCGCCGGCGCATTCCACCAACGCCTCGGGTGCTTTGCCCAGCCGGTCGGCTTCAGCCTGATTGATGGCGACAATTTCCAACTGCCGATTGACGATGGTCAACCCGTCGGTGATGCCGTCAAACAGTGCCCGCAGGGTTTGATTGTGCCGCAGAAGTTCATCTTGATGATGGCGCAGGTCAATATAGGCTGAAGTCAATTCCTGAAAAAGATTGGCATTTTGAATAGCAACCGAGGCGTGGCTGGCAAATGTGTTGAGCAATGTTTCATCACCGGGCAAAAATCCGGCGGGGTGTGGGCTTTCGACCACAATTGCGCCAAAAACGGCATCGCGCACCTGCAGCGGTGCAGACAAAAATGACCATGTTCCCCGGCTGTCGGCGGTGGAAATGTTTGCTGTGTGCCGTGTGGGGGTTTGCGACGCAATGGTTCGCTGTACCACCGCTTCGCGGGCTTGAAAAACCTCTGCGGGCAGTTCGGCTTTTGGAGCGGCTTGCGCCTGCATCTGCAGCGTGCTGTCCTCTCCTTCCAGCAGATAGACCACGCTGTTGGTGGCGGCAGGCATGGTTTTTACAGCCGATTGCACAATCAGTTCCAGCACGTGCGGCAGGTTCAGCGACGTGCTGATGCTGCGGGTGATGGCATCGAGCGCCTGCGTTTGTTGCAGGCGGCGCTCAACTTCCTCATACAGCCGAGCGTTCTCTATGGCGGTGGCAGCTTGTGCGGCAATAACCTGAATGAGCCGCGGGTCATCCGGTGTGAATGCAGAACGGCGTTCGCTGCCGAGCACCAGTGCACCCATGGGGGCGTTTCCCGTTCCCAGCGGTACTGCCAGCCACGATTGGACCGTGTGAGCCGTTTCGGTATCATCGGGAAGGGGTGTGTGGTGCAACTTTGGCTGATTTTCAGAAAATACCGCCCATGCCAGTTCGTTAGACTGGCGGCGGTCTGCAACCGGCAGCGAGTTTTCTCGGTCTAACGTTATCACCGAATCGATATGGGCTTGGTCGGTGGCAAACAGGTAGATGAAACTGACCATCGCATTTGTTAAATTTCGGGTGACGGTCAAAGTTGTTTGCAGAGTTTCCTTTAAATTTAAAGTGCGGTTGATGGCTTGCCCGGCCTCAACCAGCGCACCGAGTTCATCAAGCTGGCGCGATTCTTCGTAAAGGCGTGCGTTTTGCATGGCGATGGCGGCTTGATTGGTGAGCATCGGCAAAACTTGCCGCTGTTCTTGCGGAAATGCGTGTGGGCGATTGCCAACCACCAGCAATGCGCCCAGTGGTAGCCCACTGGCTATCAATGGGGCGATGATGCGTGCTTTTGGCCCGTTTGGGGTTTGCCACATGGGGGTGTAATGCGGTGTGGGCGTTTTTAAATACAATTCGATGTTGCCGCCAATATCCGGCGGCGTTTCGATGGGGTTGCCTGCGGCATCTACCCCGACAAATGATAGCTTGGTGCCGGAACTGCGGCGGTAAAAGATGCCGGCTTGTTCGGCATGGGGCAATAGTTTTTTGGTGGCTTCTAAAATTGTTTGCAGAACATCTTGCTGGTTGAGCACGGTGGTGATGTGCTGTCCTGCCTGCATCAGCGCAGTGTCAACTTCTAGCTGACGGCGCTGCGACAATACCAAGCTGGCATTGACCAGCGCGGCAGAGATGTGGTTAGCCAGCAATTCCAAATGTTGGATGACATCGGTGGCGAGGGTGGCATGCAAGCAAATCCACAGGGTGGCTTGTTCCAATTGCGGCGAGACATCGAGCGAAACAGCGGCGATAGATTGGTTGGCGACAGATTGCGGCGCGCCGGGAAAACAATCGGCGGATAGCGTTTGCACTTTTGGCGGCGGGGTGGATGTGCAGGCGAGTACGGCACTCAAATCGGCAGCGTTGCTGATGTTGTTTCGGATAGCGTTTTGCCAGCCGTGGTTGCTTTCTGTTGAAAATGTATGCTGTGCTGTGTCGCTCTCTTTTTCAACAACAGTCAGCGCGGTTTCCCATCCCAGCGTTTCGGTAGTGATGCGAACAATTTCATCCAGCGGCAGGGAATCTGACACGGCGATATGCGCTAATTGGTTGCTGGCAGTGAGCATATTTCGCAATTTGGTGCTTTGCTCTTCCAGATTTTCCATAAGCGCGGCACGTTCGTGCTTCAGTTGGCGATAGTTTAATGTGCGCTGAACGCTGTTGAGTAATTCTTTTATTTCAAACGGTTTTGAAAGGTAATCGTGTGCACCGTGCCGCAGGGCGGTGATGGCACTTTCGAGCGTGCCATGAGCGGTGACGAGAATGACTTCGGTTTCGGGGGTGTGTTCTTTGACCGTTCGGAGCATATCCAACCCGGACATATCGGGCATAACCAAATCGGTGATGATGAGTGCATACGGTTTTTGTGAGAGTTTTTTGATTGCTTCTCGCCCACCGCTGGCAGCATCGACAGCATATCCGGCTTTTGCCAATGCCCGCTGGATGAGCATGCGCACCGGATATTGGTCATCAACCACCAAAATTTGGGGTTTTGGGTTCATGCCGTTTCCATCCTTTCAATTGCCACTGTTAAGTGAAACACAGTTTTGGGCGGATGTCAACCAAAACTCGAGGGAAGTTACGTAAATTATACGTAAAGAAAAACGCCCCACGCGGGGGCGTTGAAGTTATTTGTCGGCGATGGTATAGCCGTGCCGCGGTATGGTTAAAATATATTTTGGGTTGCGGCTGTCCGGCTCGATTTTTAAACGCAAATTGCGAATGTGCATGCGCACCAAATCGGGGCTGCCGGTATCACTGGGATAATCCCACAGCTCGCGCAAAAGCCGCTCGCCGCTGAAAACCTGATTGGGATGGCTCATCAGATGATACATCAAATCAAATTCTACCGGTGTGAGCAGCACCGTCTTTTCGCCGGCGGTAATTTGGTAGTTTTGGCAGTTCAGTACCAAATCGCCGACGCGCAACTCTTCCGGAGTGCTTTCGGCTGGCTGTGTTTCGTCGACGCGGCGTAAAATGGCTTTTACACGTAATTGCAGTTCTCGCACGTCAAACGGTTTGGTCAGATAATCGTCTGCACCGGCTTCCAGTCCGGCAATTTTATCTTCGATGCGCCCTTTGGCGGTCAAAAACAAAATGGGGATTGATTTGAAGAGCGGGTCTTTGCGCAGTTCGTTGCAAAACTGAATACCGTCCATGCCGGGCATAATGATGTCCAGAATAATTAGATCGGGGGGAGAGCGGCGGATGATTTTCAGTGCATCGGTGGCGCTGTTTGCCACACGAACCTGATAATCTCGACGCAGACTCAGTTCGATACTCAGCGCTACGGGTTCTTCGTCATCAACAACTAGAATTGTGTGCATCGGTTTTGTCTCCTTTCTTTGGAGGCAAATGAATCGGAGATTGTTATAAGTTTGCAGGTGCATCAAAAAATTGCGTGCAAATTCCTTTGATGAAATAATTGTAACGATGTTTTGGAAATTTGACAAGCCGTTGTACTTCGCGAGGTGCGTTTCAGTTTTCAGGCAAATTTTAACCCGGAAATGAATTCCCGGGCTAAAAGCCCAAGCCGACTTAAGTCGGCTTAAGTTTTGAGCCTTGAATTTTAATTCGAGGTGAAATTCCGGTAGGCTGCCGGATATTTCTTCAATCCCGCCCAAAATGTGAAATGCACCCTACTTCGCGAGGCTTTTTGGAAACGCGAATCGCTAATTTGACACTTTTATTTGATTTGCATACATTACCCTCTGCTTGCCCCACGAAGATAGTCTCTCTTGACAAGGTGAAATTCATCGTGGTATGCTAGCAGGCAGTGTAGCCAGAAAGGATTGCTGTTGAACCCTGACCTCCCGTATTGGATCGGTTTCAGCCGAGTTCCCGGCATTGGTCCGTCACGTTTTCAAAAACTGATTGACTATTTTGGCAGCGCACGCGAAGCGTGGCATGCCAACCCCGGCGAACTATCCGCCATTGGGTTGGATAAACGCTCTATTGTCAGCCTCGTCTCGGTGCGACAAAAGGTTGACCTTGACGCGGAAATGCACCGTATCGAATCGTTGGCGGTTACCGTGTTAACTTGGAATGACCCGGCGTATCCCCCGCTGCTGAAACAAATTGCCAACCCGCCGTTTGTGCTGTATGTTCGCGGTGAACTGCTGCCCCGCGATGAATGGGCGGTGGCGGTGGTGGGCACGCGCAGCGCATCGATGTACGGCAAAGAGGTGGCACGCAAACTGGCTAGCGGCATGGCATCCGGTGGTGTAACAATTGTGAGCGGGTTGGCATTAGGCATCGATACCCAAGCGCACCGTGCTGCCATCGAAGCCGGCGGGCGCACCATTGCTGTGTTGGGCTGTGGCGTAGATATTGTTTATCCGCCGCAAAACCGAAAACTCGCGGAACGGGTCATCGAATATGGTGCGCTGGTATCGGAATTTCCGATGGGAACCCGCCCCGACAGCGGCAACTTTCCGCGTCGCAACCGTATCATCAGCGGATTGAGTTTGGGTGTATTAATGGTAGAAGGTGCGGCAAAAAGTGGGGCGCGCATCACCATTGATTATGCGCTGGCACAGGGACGAGAGACGTTCGCCGTGCCGGGGAATATCCTCACCCGTGGCAGCGAAGGGCCAAACCGACTCATCCAGCAGGGGGCAAAACTGGTTACCTGCGTCGGTGACATTTTGGAAGAACTGAATTTGACGATGGTTGCCGAACAGACTGCCATAGCGGAAACTGTGCCCGCCTCGCCCACCGAAGCCGCCATTCTGGCACAGCTTTCGGCAGAACCGCTGCACATTGATGATTTGGGCGAGCGTACCGGCATCTCTGCCGCCGAACTTTCTGGCACGCTGACCATCATGGAATTGAAGGGGCAAATTCGGCAGGTGGGCAACATGCACTACGTGCTGGCAAGATAAAAAAACAGGGAACAACGGACAAACGGTTTTCGAACCGAAACCCCAAAACCCAACACTTGGAGGACCCATTGCACATTTTAATTTTAGCCGGTGGCGTCGGGTCGCGATTGTGGCCCCGCAGCCGCCAAACCGTACCGAAACAATTTCTAGACCTGACCGGCGGCGAAACGATGATCCAAACCACGGTGCGTCGCGTTGCCCCGTTGGTATCGCCGGAACAAATTTTTGTTGCCACCGGCGAACGGTATGTGTCGCTGGTGCGCGAACAATTGCCGCAATTACCGTCGGAAAACATCATTGCCGAAATCAGCGGCAAAAACACCGCACCCGCCATCGGCTTGGGCGCACTGCACATTGCCCGCCAAAATCCGCGTGCAACCATGGCGGTACTCACCGCCGACCATCTCATCCCCGATGAAACCGCTTTCCGCGCAGCACTGCAAGCCGCCGAAGCCGTCGCACAATCGGGCAAACTGGTTACACTCGGCATTACCCCCACCGGGCCGGAAACCGGTTACGGCTACATCCGCCGTGGCGATACTCTCGGCACATTTTATGACCAACCGGTCTATCGCGTCCGGCAATTTTTGGAAAAACCGAATTTGCCCACCGCCCAAAAATTTTTCGACAGTGGGGAATATTACTGGAACAGCGGCATGTTCATCTGGCAGACCGATGTGCTCTTTTCGCAACTAACCGAACACATGCCGCAATTGATGGCACAATTGGAACAATTGCGCATCGCCCTGTTTGAAAACCCGTCTGCTGCCGATGTCGCTGCCATTTGGAATGGCATCACGCCCCAAAGCATTGATGTCGGTTTGATGGAAAAAGCCGCTGACGTGGCAGTTGTTCCGCTGGATGCCGGGTGGAACGATGTGGGCAGTTGGGCGGCACTGTATGACGAATTGGCGCAATCGCCGGGCGAAAATGTGGCGGTGAACGCCGAGCAGCTGCTGGCGATAGATTCGCACGGGCTGTTGGTTCATGGCGGCAAAAAATTGGTGGCAGCCATCGGCGTGGATGATTTGGTTATTGTGGAAACAGATGATGCATTGCTGGTTTGCACCCGCGACCGTGCCCAAGACGTGAAAAAAATTGTCGAGCAGTTGAAAAAAGAGGGCAAACAAGCCTATCTTTAAAGGAAAATAGAAGGTTTATGGAAGCATATTGCGTAAAATGTAAAACCAAACGAGAGATGAGCAACCCCGAAGCAGTGTACACGGCGGCGGGCACACCCGGTACACGCGGCACTTGCAGTGTATGCGGCACAAAAATGTTTAAAATGGGATATACCCCCGCTCACGAGGGTATCCCCAAACCGGAAAAGGTTCAGCGCAAGCGGAAAAACGGCAACGGCAAACCACGCAAAGGAAAATTGGTCATCGTCGAATCGCCGGCAAAAGCGCGCACCATCGGCAAATTTTTGGGACGCGGCTACACTGTGAAAGCATCGGTGGGGCACGTGCGCGATTTGCTCCGTTCGCAACTGTCGGTGGATGTGGACAACAACTTCACGCCGAAATACCGCGTTCCGAACGAGAAACGTCCGCTGGTAAAAGAATTGGTAAAAGATGCCGCCGCAGCCAAAGAAATATACCTCGCTACCGATGCCGACCGCGAAGGCGAAGCGATAGCATGGCATTTGATGGAAGCTACCGAGATGGAACCCGACCGCGTGCGGCGGGTGGTGTTCCACGAAATTACCAAAGATGCCATCGCCGATGCGTTTGCCCATCCCCGCAATGTAGACTTGAACCGCGTGAATGCCCAGCAGGCGCGCCGCATCCTCGACCGGTTGGTGGGCTATAAAATCAGCCCGCTGCTGTGGAAACGAGTTCGCAGCCGAACCAGCGCCGGGCGTGTCCAAAGTGTCGCCCTGCGGCTTGTGTGCGAACGCGAAGAAGAGATTGACAACTTTGTGCCGGAAGAATATTGGTCTGTCAAAGTGAAACTTGCCAGCCAAGATACTGCCCTTCGCCCCAAAGAACGGCAGTTTGTGGCGAAACTCATGCAAATTGCGGGTAAACCGGCAAAACTGCACAATCAAATGGAAGCTCAAACGGTGGTGGACGATTTGAAAACGCTGCCGTATCGCATCAGCGACATCAAACGCGGCGAACGTCGACGCAAAGCGCCCGCACCGTTTACCACCAGCACCCTGCAGCAAGAAGCCTCGCGGCGGTTGGGCTTTGGCACGCGCAAAACCATGCGCATCGCCCAGCAATTGTACGAAGGCATCGAGTTGTCATCGGGCGAACAGGTGGGGTTGATAACTTACATGCGTACCGACAGCACCCATGTGGCGGCGCAAGCACAGCAAGAAGCGCGACGCCTCATCACCGAAAAATACGGCGAGGAATACCTTCCACCGAAACCGCCGCAGTACCGCACCAAATCACGCGGGGCGCAAGAGGCGCACGAAGCCATCCGCCCCACCGATGTGCGCCGTCTACCCGCCGAAATTCGCGCCGTGCTCAGCCGAGACCAACAGCGGCTGTATTCGCTCGTCTGGTCGCGGTTTGTCGCCAGCCAAATGGTTGCCGCTGTGTACCAAACCATCCGTGTGGATGTGACCGCCGGAAAATATCTGCTGCGTGCAGCCGGTTCAGCCCTGAAATTCAACGGCTTTCTGTCGGTCTATCAAATTACGGTGGATGAAGATACGCCGGAAGATGAAAGCGAAGGCGCAAACATCCCGCCGCTGGAAAAAGGCGATACGGTCGATTTGGTGGATGTGCTGCCCAACCAGCATTTTACCCAGCCGCCCCCCCGTTACACCGAAGCCAGTTTGGTCAAAACGCTGGAAGAATTTGGCATCGGGCGACCAAGTACGTATGCCCCCATCATCAGCACCATTCAAGAGCGGGGATATGTCGAACGCGACCAGAAGCGTTTGCACCCCACCGATTTGGGACTGGTGGTCAACGAGATGGTCACCAAATATTTCCCCGACATCATCAATGTGGATTTCACCGCACGGATGGAAGCGGAATTGGATAAAATTGCCGTCGGCGAGATGGATTGGGTGAATGTGTTGCGCGAATTTTACGCGCCGTTTGAAAAAGCGTTGCATGTTGCCGAAGCCGAAATGCCAAAAGTAGAAGTCGGCGATACCCCCATCGGCGAGCAATGCCCCAAATGCGGGCACGAATTGGTACTCAAATTTGGGCGTTTCGGAAAATTCATCGCCTGCTCAAACTTCCCGGAATGCCGTTACACCCGCCCGTATGTCGAAAAAATCGGCGTGAAATGCCCCAAAGATGGCGGCGATATTGTGGCTCGCAAAACCAAAAAAGGGCGTACTTTTTACGGGTGCAGCAACTATCCCGAATGCGATTGGACAAGTTGGAAACGCCCTCTGCCAACACCATGCCCCGATTGCGGCGGGCTGATGGTGGTGCAAAGCAAGAAATTCGCCCAGTGTACTGTGTGTCACCATCGCTTTGAAATAGATTCGCTGCCACAAAATGCGGAAAAAGAAAAAGTGAGCAGTTAAAAAACCGGTTGTTTGGAGACCCGATACGATGAACCTGAAGACCTTTCGCGAAAAGATGAACGCCACCGGATATGATGCTTTCATCATCACTCAACCCGAAAACCGCCGCTACCTGTCCGGGTTTACCGGCAGTGCGGGGGCACTCTTCATCACTGCCGACCGCCAATTTTTGCTGACCGATTCGCGCTATTATGAGCAAGTTGAGCGCCAATCGCCCGACTGGACGCTGGTCAAAGCGAGCTATCGTACCGCTGAAAGTCTGGCGACGCTGCTGGAATCGCTGGGGATGACGGCGGCAACCATCGCCTTTGAAGCCGACCATTTCACCGTGGCACAATTTGAAACTTGGCAATCTGCTTTACCCGATACGGTTAATCTGGCAGCGACCACCGGCTTTACCGGCGAATTGCGTGCCATCAAAACCCCCGCGGAACTGGCGGCCATCAAACGGGCGCAAGCCGTTGCCGATGCGGCGATGGCGCATCTGTATGAATGGATTCAACCCGGCGTGACCGAGCGTGATGTGGCGTGGGAGATGGAGGTTTATATGCGAACCCACGGCGCAACCGCCCTCTCTTTCGACACGATTGCCGCCACACGTGCCAACAGCGCCCTGCCGCACGCCACCCCCGGCGATGCTGTTATCGGGCTGGGAGATGTGGTGCTGGTGGATATGGGCTGTGTAGTGGATGGCTACTGCTCGGACATGACCCGCACATTCTGTTTGGGCGAACCGAGCAATCCCCGTTACCGCGAGGTATGGCAAATTGTAAAAGATGCAATGGATGCGGCACAAAACGGCATCTGCGCCGGTATGACCAGCCGCGCCGCCGACGCGCTGGCACGTGATGTGATTGCCGTCGCCGGATATGGTGACAATTTTGGGCACAGTTTGGGGCACGGTGTGGGGCTAGCCGTACACGAAATGCCACCCGTCAGCTACGCCCGCGACACCGAATTGCAGGCGGGCATGGTCATCACCATCGAACCGGGCATCTATTTGCCCGGCGAATTCGGCGTGCGGTTGGAAAATATGGCAGTCGTCACCGATAGGGGGGTGGAAATTCTCACCCATTCTGATTTACCGGTTGTTCTACCGAGATAGTTTTTTAGCAACTATTCAGGACATTGACGGGAACACAGAGAATCACTGATGATGGAGACAGCATTTGCTGTCTCTCTTCTTTTTCAAACGGTCAGGTGGCTAGACTTTGTTTCAAACAATATTCCTAAACTTTACTTAAAATCAATTTTATGTTAAACTGTTATTGTCAAGTTAAGTGTCGAATCTTGCGCATTCGCAATTATATGGTACAATAGTACCAAGTTAACCATCTCACCTTGATTACACTTTAGGAGCGTATTATGGGCACATCAGGAGACAATATCAATCGCGCGCGACCACTCATCATCGGGGTGGTGCTGGGACTGGTCGTTGGATTGGCAATCGGATTGGCGTGGGCGTGGTTGGTTCAGCCGGCATATTATGCCGGTGGCGCATATCCCAACGAGCTGAGCGACTTTTATCAGCGTGCATACGTGCAATCGGTGGCAGAAGCATATATGACCACCCGAGATGTGGGGTCGGCGGCAGAGCGACTCAATGCGTTCAGCGCGGCAGAAAAAACAAAATT
>Ga0114931_10001905_pt1 | contig 26570 bp, 26 predicted proteins | sample 2SBtaG_FD_89579 | JGI IMG/M metagenome (GOLD analysis project Ga0114931, IMG submission 89579) | Deep subsurface microbial communities from Kolumbo volcano to uncover new lineages of life (NeLLi) - 2SBTROV14_V59a metaG | ecosystem: Environmental > Aquatic > Marine > Volcanic | place: Kolumbo... | reverse complement strand
TGATCAATCCGTGGTAGAGATTCGCCGGTCGGCGGGCGAGTCAGCCGGCTTCGCGCTCGTGCCGCTTTTCGACCAGCCCGGCGAAGATCCCCGGCTTCATGGAGACGAAGATCGCTTCGGCTTCTGCACACAGCCGCTCGCCCGCGTGGAGCGTGCCCCTGCAGAAGATCTTGCGGCCCTCGACCCGCTCGATCCAGGCCTCGAAGAGGAGCTCCTCGTGGAGTGGCGTGGGCGTGCGGTAGTAGGTGGTGAGGGTTCCGGTCATGCCGGGCGCTCCGCTGAAGGTCTCGGCGTAGCCCAGTACCTCGTCGAAGGCGGCGGCGATGTAGCCCCCGTGGACGCAGCCCGGCGGGCCCTCGTAGGCAGAGCCGAAGATCACCTTGCCCTGTACCCGGCCTGTGGCCTCGTCCGAGCTCATCACGATGGGCGGCGCGAGGGGGTTGGCGCGGCCGATCAGCGGGCTGAAGTCGAAGTGGCCGCCCCCCCGAGTCGGATCCTCGTCGGGGTCGGGGGCGTCTTCTGCCACCGCCGTCTCCGCAAAGCCCAGGTAGCGCTGGCGCCGCGGGTGGCTGGCGAGGTGCTCGGCATAGGCCTCGAGGCGTTCCGCCGCGGTCTGCAGCTCTGCTTCGGGTGCGTCGCTGGTGATGAGGCGCTCCACCACCGCGCGCATGGCGGCGGCCAGGCGACGACGGAGAGACCATACGCCTGTGGCGGGCAGCTGGTTGGCCTCCCAGCGCAAGCGGAAGGCACGCCGACGCTGGCTGGTGTCGGGAAGGCTCTCGCTCATGCCTGTGCGCTGCCAAAAATCTCGAGGATGGCGTCGAGGTTCGCCTGCAGGCGTTCCGGGCGTACGCCGACGCTGGGCGGATAGAAAAGCGGGTCCTCGGTCAGATCCTTCCACTGGCCCAGCCGATCGCGCGCCTCGTCCGGAGTGCAGGCGATGGCGATCTCGTCCACCAGGGTATCGGGCACGGCCTCTGCCATGGCCTTGAAGTCGAGCTTGCGGAAGGCCGCGCGGCAGGCCTGGCCCACCGCGCGCAGGCCGTGCAGGTCCAGCACGCTGTGGTAGAGCTCGGTGGTGAGGTAGAAGCCGATCTGGCTCTTGGCATCGCGCAGCGCCTGGGCGCGGTCCTCCGAGATCGACGTCACGACGTAGGGCGCCAGCAGGCAGGCACCTTCCGGGCGGCCTGCCTGCCGCTCGGCCTCGCGCAGGCCTGGGAGCGTGACCTCGCGGTGCCAGCGGCGGGTCGCGATGGGGTGCCCCACCAGACCGTCCGCCACGCTTCCCGCGCTGGCGATCATCCCGCGATTCACCGCCGCAATCCAGATAGGGACCTGCTCCCGAGCCGCACCAGGGCGCGCATAGATCGGGACGTGTAGCTTCCAGAAGCGGCCCTCGAAGTGGAAGCCTCCGCCGTGCTGCGCCGCAAAGGCAGCGTGCAGCAGCTCCACCAGCTCGCGCATTCGCGGCGCCGGAGCTTCGAAGGGCACGCCAAACCAGTCCTCGTTCATGCGCCGGGTCGCGCTGCCGAGCCCCAGCACGACGCGGCCGTCGGAGAGCTCGTCCAGGTCCATGGCCGCGCTTGCGTGCAACAGCGGCGAGCGTGTGAAGGCGTTTGCGATGGCCGTGCCGATGCGCACCCGTGAGGTTGCGGCGGCGATGGCAGCCAGGGGCACGTAGCCGTGGCGATTGAAGAACTCGATGCTGAACACGGCATCGAAGCCGGCCGCTTCGGCCCGCACGGCCAAGGCTACGTCGCCCTTCACCGAGACACTCATGAGGATCAGTCCGGGTCGCATGGCGGGGAGGGTATCCGACGCTGGCAGGCGCGTCCTATCTGCTCTCCAGGTTGCTCCCCAGATCGCTCTCGAGCTGCTCTGGGTTCCACTGCGCGCTGCGCGGGACGATGAACAGGCCCTCCGCTTCGGCAAAGACCACCTCGCCGTGTGCCAGGGTGCCGTGGGTCAGCACCTTGCGCGGCCCATGGGCCCGGCTGTGCACCAGGAAGTCGAGGTCGGTGAACAGCGGCGTGGCCGCGTTGTAACGGACCTTCAAGGTGCCCGTCATGGCCGGGATGCGAGCGTGCACGTTGTGCTCGCCCAGGATCTCGTCGAAAAAGAAGGCCACGAAGCCCCCGTGGACGCAGCCCGGCGGGCCTTCATAAGTGACGCCGAAGTTGACGCGGCCGCGGCTTCGCCCCGGCAGGTGCTCCACTTCGAAGAGGGGCTGGAGGGGGTGGTGCGCGCCGATGATGGGACCGCGCACAAAGTAGGGGCGGGTTGCTGTGGGCTCCGGGCCCATGCGCGGCATCCGGTCATCCCGGGCGTGCGGCGCCAACCGGCCCGTGAGCCGGTCCGCCTGGCCCGCGAGCGAGCGCGCCTCTGCGGCCACGTCCTGCGGGAGATCGGCCACGCGCAGAAGCTGCTCTGTGAGCGTGCGGATGCTCCCCGCCAGCGCTAGCAGGCTCCCGGGGGGGCGATTCGAGAACTCCTGCCAGCCGTCGTCGGGACACATGACGAATCGGGTTTAGCAGACCTGCTGTGACCGGAACTGTCACGGCGATGCTGTTTTCTCATGTTGTGGCGGACCTCCCCCCAGGAGCGCTCGCAGGGGCTCAGGCTCAGGCTTCGCTTCGTTCGCCGCCTCGGCGGGGGTGTCCCCCAGCCCCCGCCGGGCGTTGATTTTTGACCCTTGTCCCTCGAGCCGCGCAACTTGGAGAGGAGCATCCGATGGACCGACCCCTGCGTATGATCACGCGTTGCCTTGTGTGTGGCTTTACCGAGATCCGGACCGACGAGGTCCTGGACCGCGGCCTGGTGCTGCTGGCCGAGTGCCCCCGCTGCGAGCATCGCTGGACGGAGCGTCCGGTGGCCCAGCTGGTGCCGGTGCAGCGGGAAGCGGGCCCCGAGGAGTTTCCGAGCGCTGCGTGATACGTTGGCCGGGTGCGGGTCGTCTTGTACACCGGCAAGGGTGGAGTTGGAAAGACCACCACCGCTGCGGCCACGGCCGTATGTGCGGCGCGGCGTGGGCTGCACACCCTCGTGGCATCGGCGGACGCGGCGCACAGCCTGGGCGACGTGCTCGAGCAGCCCCTGGGGCCGGAGCCGCAGCTCGTCCTGCCGGGTCCTGCGGGCAGGTCTGGCCGAAAGGGCCCGCCGGGCCGCCCATCAGGGAGGCGCCCGGAAGGGCGGCTGGAGGCCATCGAGGTGGACGCGCGGGTGGAGACCGAGCGTCACTGGGGTGCAATCCACGAGTATCTCTTCCGCATCTTCCGTTACCAGGGCATCGAGGACGTGGTGGCGGAAGAGCTGGCCCTGTTGCCGGGGGCGGAAGAGCTCACCACGCTGCTGGCCGTGAAGGGCTGGGCAGAGGCGGGCGAGTACGACCTGGTCGTCGTGGACTGTGCGCCCACGGGTTCGGCCCTGCGGCTGCTCACACTCCCCGAGGTGGCGCGTGGCACGCTGCGTTTCCTGCTGCGCATGCAGCGAGCGCTCTCGGCGGCGGTCACGCCGTTGGCGCGCAACCTCGTGCCCTTGCCGCTCCCCGACTCCAGGGTGTTTCGGGACGCGGAGGACTTCGTCTACCAAAAGCTCAGCGGGCTGCGACAGCTGGTGTCCGACCCGCAGACCACCACCCGGCTGGTGGTGACGCCAGAGCGCATGGTGATCGACGAGGCCCTGCGCGCCCACACGGACCTGGCGCTCTTCGAGCTGCCCTGTGATGCCGTGGTGCTGAATCGTCTCCTGCCCGAGGCCGCGGCGGAAGAGGCCTACTTCGAAGACTGGGCCCGACTCCAAGAGGAGCGCCGCCGCGAGGTGGAGCAGGACTTCGAGCCCCTGCCGGTGCTGCCAGCACCCCTCCAGGATGACGAGGTGACTGGCCTCTCGCGCCTGGCTGCCCATGGCGATGCGCTCTTCGCGAAGCACCAACCGGCGGATGTGTTGTGCACGGCGCCGCGAGTCCGCTTCGAGACCGTCGCGCCCGGCGTGCGCGCCCACGTTCCCATGCCCCACGCAGAGCCCGATGCAATCGACGTGGTCCGGGTGGACGGCGCCCTGGTGATCACCAGCGGCGCGCGCCGGCGCTCGCTGCCGTTGCCCCGGCCGCTGCACCATTTCGATCTGGTGGCCGTACGCCTGGAGGGCGGCACGCTGCTGGCGGATTTTGCCCGCGAGGGAGCCGCGAGCTGATGCGGGTGGTGCTGCTCACCGGCAAGGGGGGTGTGGGCAAGACGAGCCTCTCCCTGGCCACCGCCCTGGGCGCAGCCGCCCACGGCCACCGCACCTTCGTGCTCTCGACCGATTCGGCCCACAGCCTGGGAGACGCGCTGGACCGCCGCGTGGGGGCTCGCCCGGTGCGCGTGGCGGAGCGCGTGATGGCCCAGGAGGTCTGCGTGCCCGAGGAGCTGGAACGCAGCTGGGTCCCGCTCCAGGGCTTCCTTCGCAAGCTGCTGCGCGAGGAGGCCGATGCCCTCGTCGCAGAAGAGCTGCTCTCGTTTCCCGGCCTGGAAGAGCTGATTGCCCTGCGCGCGATCCGCGAGGTGGAGGCCACCGGAGAGTTCGACCTGTGCGTGGTGGATTGCGCCCCCACGGGCTCGACCCTGCGCATGCTGCGTTTCCCGGATGTGCTGCGCATCTTCATGGAGAACTTCTTCGAGATGGAGCGTCGCGGCGCGCGCCTGCTGCGGCCCTGGCTGGAGCGCCTGCGCGCCGGCCGCATGGTGCCCGGCGAGGACATCTTCGACGCCTTCGAGCGGCTCTATACGGACGTGGATGATGTGCGTCAGATTCTCTTGGATGGGGACCGCGCCAGTGCCCGCCTGGTCGTGAATCCCGCTCGGGTCGTGGTGGAGGAGACCCGGCGCTCCTTCGCCTATCTCTCGCTCTATGGCGTCTCCACCGACGCCGTCCTGGTCAACCGCCGGCTGCCTCGGGAGGCCGCCGGGGGCTGGTTCGCACACTGGGCAGAGCGCGAACGCAAGGAGATGCGCGCCATCGAGGCCTCCTTCCCCGTGCCGCGCTTCCACGCCCCCCTCTATCCTCATGAGCCGCGCGGTCGCACCGCCCTCGCACGCCTCGCCCGGGACCTGTACGGCGAAGTCGACCCCGCCGGCCTGCTGGTGCGTACGCGCCCCATTCGCCTGCGCCATCACATGGGCCGCACCCGCCTCGAGGTGGCGCTGCCGGGGGCGTGCAAGGAGGAGCTGCAGGTGGCAACCCGTGGCGCGGACCTCGTGGTGCGCCTGCGAGACGCCACGCGCCTGGTGGCCCTGCCAGCGTCCGTGGAAGGGCGCCCCGTGCACCGCGCCGTCCTGCGCGACGGGGTGCTCCGGGTGGAGTTCGAGTGAGCCCCCGCCCGCCGGCGGCGTCTGGCCCGGCGGAGCCGGGGTCGCTGCCTCCGTGTCCCGTGGCCCAGCCCCGCCGCATCGTCTCCCTGGTGCCGAGCCTCACCGAGGCCTTCTTTTCGCTGGGCCTGGGCGCCCGCGTAGTCGGTGTCACCGATTGGTGCGTGCATCCGGCTGACGGCGTTGCCGCGCTTCCCCGCCTGGGTGGTACGAAGAATCCCGATCAGCAGGCGATCGTCGGCCTGGCACCGGACCTCGTGGTGGCCAACCGTGAGGAGAACCGGCGCCAAGACGTCGCCGCGCTCGAAGCGGCGGGAATCCCCGTCTGGGTGACCTATCCCCGGACCGTGCGAGAAGCGACCTCGCTGCTGGGGCAGATCGCAGACCTCGGTGCCACGCCGCGGGCCCGCGCTGAGGTCGTCGGCGCCGCGGAGCATGCCGTCGAGGCGGCTACCCAGGAGGAACTCTCCGCGGCCCCACTGCGCGTCTTCTGCCCGATCTGGCGGGACCCCTGGATGAGCGTCGGCCGAGACACCTATGCCCACGATCTCTTGGAGCTGTGCGGCGGCACGAACATCTTTGCGTCGCTCGGCGGGCGGCGCTACCCGCGAGTCGATCTGGCGCAGGTGGTGGAGGCGGCGCCAGAGGTGATCCTGCTCCCAGACGAGCCCTTCGCATTTGGCCCGCGCGACGTGGCGGAGCTTCAGCGCCTGGAGGTTCCGGCCGCAGACGCGGGCCGCATCCATGTGATAGACGGCACCCTGGTGTCGTGGTACGGTCCGCGCATCGCTCGTGCAATTGAAACTCTCCGGGGCCTTTTCGCCCCGGTAGCGTCTTCGGGCACGGCACCGAACGTTGCACCGATCGATCAGGGGGGGTGAGAGAGGTGCAGAGCTTTGCTCGCCGCACAAGCCATGCCGCCGGCTGCGTCGCACCTGCTGCCGTCGCGCGGAGCATTGCCAGTCTTGCCGTGGGCCTGGCCCTGCTGGGTGTGGCTGGTGCCGCCACGGCCACCAACCTTGTGGACGTGCGCGTGGGGGTCCACAAGGCCTACACGCGCGTCGTCCTGGAGACGGACGCTGCAGCCCGGTTCAGTATTTCGCGAAAACCGCGGGAGCTGGTCGTGCATGTCGCCGCCGCATCCAGGGCCCGAGCGATTACTGCGAGGAGCCCGCACCTGACCTGGGTCAAGGTGCAGCCCGCGGCGGGTGGAGGCTCCGACGTGCGGATCCAGCTGCGTGGCCCCTCCACCCTGAAGCAGCTCGTGCTGCACAAGCCCGACCGGCTGGTGCTCGATGTCTCCGCGGCGGCGCAAACAACCCCGGCGTCCGCGGCGAAGCCGAAGCCGGTGGCCACGGCCGCACAGCCGAAGCTTGGGAAGCCAGCCGCCTCCGCGGCGCCGACTGTGTCCCCGGGTAGCGTACCCGGCTCCTCCGAGACCGCCCTGAAACCCAGCGGCCCGCCGCCAAGAGGTGGCCCCGCGTTGCCGCCGCCGGCGGGGACGAGCCGTCCGGGTGGCGCAGCGGCACCAGGCCAGGTTCCGACACCCAAGGAGAAGCCGCTCACCGTGGAGGTGCTGCGGCCTACGCCTGGCGCGCGTTCGCAGACGGGTCACCCGACTCCACTCCAGCCGGTTCCGCACCCTCTGCCTGCACCTCGCACGCGACTGCCGGCGCCCAGCGGGCCGCTGGATTTCCTGCCGCCGCCGCTCAACCAGCCCACGACCCTGGGGCTGGTGGCTCTCATCTTCGTGGCGTTGGTCATCTGGATGCGCCTGCGCGTGCGCCGCCGCCGCATCGACGAGGAAGCCGCGGACCTCTCTCCCTTCGACCGCGCGGCAGACGACGAAGCTGCCGGGGCGGCCGAAGCCGGAGGCGGGCCTCAATCTCCTGGCGAGGCCGAGACGCAGGGAGAGGCCGAAGCATCGGTCTTCGCGGCGCCTGCTGCCGACGAGCCTGTAGCGCCCGCCATCGAGGTGCCTGCGCCCACGCCGGCCACGCCGGCCGCGCCGGTCCCCGGCACGGCAGCGGATTCGGGCGAGCTGGAGCGTCGCCTGGCCCACCTGGAGACGCGCCTGGAGGAGATGGTGGACGCCAAGGAGCGCCTCGAGCGCCAGGTGGCCGCGCAGACCGAGGAGCTGCGCGTCCAGCGGGCCGCCATTGCGCGCACCCAGCGCGTGGTGCGCTCGATCTCAGCCAATCCCGAAGATGAGGCGACGGAGCCCGCTCCGAAGGGCTAGGAGCTCGCCAGGCGCAGGGCTCCGATGGCCCCTGCAAACTCGCCATTGTCCAGGAAGACCACATCGCGTCCGAGGGCGGCTGTGATGGACTGGAGGATGTCGCGCAGGGTCGGATTGCTCCGCAGGGTGGAGCCCCCGAACACGACGCGGCGAGCCTGGGGCGCAGCGGCTGCGAGGCCCACACATAGGAGGGCGACGTTCTCGCCGACCAGCCCCATGAGGGCCTGTGCGAGATCCTCTTGGCGCGGCTTGGTACGGGGGTCGCGCAGTGCAGGCTTGCCGAAGCAGGCGGCCGTCAGATCCCCTGCGAGGGGTATTTCGCCCGGTTTATAGATGTCCGAGACCAGCAGGTCCACCTCGCGCCGGTCCCCGCGAACCGCGAGATCCGCAAGCGCCCGGAACTCTCTACAACCGAAGAGCAGCGCGCTCAGGCCCAGCATCGTTCCACCCCCCAGCGCGGTGCCCCCAATGCGATTTACGGCCAGACCATCGCAGAGCATCACGGAGGTACCGGTTCCGAGAGAGACCAGGAGATACGGCTCGTTCGCGCCCCCCGCCTGGTCGTGCAGCAGCGCCCCGGCGCCGTTGCCCCAGGCGGCGAACTCGTTCACGTGGACTGTGCTCTCACCCAGGCTCCGCCCGAGCAGGGCGGCGCCCGCTCCGGTCAAGCCGATGCGGTCTGCAGCCAGCTCCTCGATCCGCTCCAGGATGCGCTCCGGCTGGCTGGCCGGCAGAAGCTCCAGGCCGAGACCGGGCTCTCTGCCCTGGATCGCGAGTTTTGCCAGGCTTGCCCCGGCATCCACCCCGACGGCTACCCTCATGGGGACCATGTATACCCAGTTCTACGGGCTACGCAAAAAACCCTTCTCTCTGAGCCCGGATCCCCGCTTCCTGTTCCTTGCGGATGCACACCGGGAGGCGTTGGCGCACCTGCTCTATGGCATCGAGCAGGGCGAGGGCTTCATCGCGATCACCGGCGAGGTGGGGACCGGCAAGACAACCCTGTGCCGTACCCTGCTCCGACGTCTCGAGCCCGGGACCGAGGTGGCCTTCCTCTTCAACCCGCAGCTCTCCGGCGTGGAGCTGCTCCAGGCGATCTGCGTCGAGCTCGGCCTGGAGACCATGGAGCGCAGCCGCCGGCAGCAGAGCGAGCAGCTCAACCGCTTCCTGCTGCGGAAGAGGGCCGAGGGGCACCGGGTGCTGCTGATCGTGGATGAGGCGCAGACCCTGGAAGCGGATGGCCTCGAGCAGGTACGGCTGCTCTCGAACCTCGAGACGGACACCGAGAAGCTGCTCCAGATCATCCTGATCGGGCAGCCGGAGCTCGACAGCACCCTGGAATCTCCCGGCCTGCGTCAGCTGCGCCAACGCATCGGTGTGCGCTGGAAGCTCTCGCCGCTTGCCCCGGCCGAGACCCGCGCCTACGTCCGACATCGCCTGCGCATCGCCGCCGGCGCGGATCGGGAGCTCTTCAGCGAGCCGGCGTTGCGGGAGGTGCATCGCCGATCGGGGGGTATCCCTCGGCTGATCAATCTGCTCTGCGACCGCGCTTTGCTGGCAGGCTATGCCGATGCAGCGCCGACCATCGGCCTGGGCCTCGTAGTTCAGGTGGAGGGGGAGCTTCGCGGGAGGGTTCCCCGCGTCGGCCCGCGGGCTGGCGTGGGCCAACGCCCCTGGCGGCGTTGGGCGGCAGCCGGGGTCGGCCTGCTGGGCGTTCTGGCTGGGGTGGTCGTGGCTCGGGCGTTGTGGGTCCCTGGGCGGCAGTCTCCCGCGTCACCGATCTCCGCCTCCGCCCCGGTGAGGTCTGTCTTCGCGTCCTCTCCCGGGGTGAGTGCGGCGCCCCCGGATGGCCCGCAGGCTCGCATCCAGGAGGGGCCGGCACGGGCGCGGGGGCGGGCGGTGGAGGAGGTGCTGCGCGCCTGGGGCCAGATGCCGCCAGCTGGCAGGCAGCGGCTCAGCCTCGCCGAGGCGGTGGAGACCTTGCGTGAGCAGGGCTTCTCCATCATGCATCTGGAGGGAGCGCGCCTCGCTGACCTTCGGGCCATCGGTCGCCCCGCACTACTGGCGTTGCGAGGCGCCGGCGCGGCGCCCGAGGACGTGTTGCTGCGGCGGATCGAGGGGCAGGAGGCAGTGCTCGTCGGTCCGCCCGGTGGTCTTAGGATGGGTCTGGACGAGCTGGCGAGGCGCTGGGGGGGCGGTGCCTGGATTCCCTGGCGCGACTACCGGGAGCTGCCAGAGCATCTCGGGCCTGGCAGCGATGCGGGCACGGTACGCTGGCTCCAGGCCCAACTGACCGCGCGAGGCTTGTACCGAGGCCCGAGCAACGGCCACTTCGACGCGGCCACCCGGGCCGCCGTCGAGAAGCTCCAGCAGGGGCAGCGGCTCGAGTCAGGGGGCAGGATCGGGCCCCTGACGAAGCTTCGCCTCTACGAGCGCGGGAGGGGGCTGTTGGAGCCGCGCCTGGAGGATGCCGGATGAACGCTGTGGATCGGAACGCACGGGTCGGGTTCTTGGGCGACCGCATGGCAGCGGCACGTGGGCGCTGGAGGGCGGTGTGAGTACGATCCTGAAGGCACTGCGGAAGCTCGAACGGGACCAGCCTCGCAAGGCTGGCTCCGGGAAGACTGGCACTTCCTTCTCGAGCGACGGGCCGGTGGGGTCCGGCGAGCCTCGAGGGCGCGACATTCGGGGCCCGGGTTTCGGCCTGGTGCTTTCTGTGGCGGCTGCGACGGGGCTGTTGCTGGGTGCGGGCTGGTGGTGGAGCGCGCACCAGGAGCCGGCGCCGGCTGCGGCTTCCGCCCAGCGCCCCGTCCCGTCTCTGCGAGCCGGTTCCAGGCGGGCCGTTCCCGCTCCCGCCCCCGACGCAGCTGTCCCTCCTGCTCAGCATGCTGCTGCCGCGCCGTCCGGGTCGGCGGCCGGTATTCCCGGCGTGCAGCCCAGCCGGGCGGCCAGTACTCCTGGAGTGCCGTCCGGGTCGGCGGCCGGTACGCCAGCCGCGCTGCCCCCGTTGCCGGCCGAGGTGCCTGCGCCGATTCCTCCGCCGTCGGCCGGCGAGGCGCCCCGTCCGCGCGCCCAGGCCGCTTCACCCGGCGAGGCGCCCCGTCCGCGCGCCCAGGCCGCTTCACCCGGCGAGGCGCCCCGTCCGCGCAGCCAGGCCGCTTCACCGGCGCGGGTCCCAGCCCCTCGCCCTCGGGTCGCCCGGAGGTCCTCCGCCCCGAAGGCGTCGCGGTTGGCGCCTCCTGCTGCCGCGACGGCACCGCCCAGGCGGGAGAGGATTCCCGACGTGGCCGTTGCGGCGCCGCCGCCTGAGGTCCTCGTCCTTGGGACGGTCTGGCATCCCGACCCGAAACGCCGACGGGCCACCGTACGGCTTCGCGGCCAGGGACCCACGGTCGTGCTGCGAGAGGGAGACGCCCTCGGGACTCTGGTGGTCGCCAAGATCGAGCCTTCCGGCGTCGTCTTCCTGCACGAGGGTCAGAGGCTTCGCCAGGCCGTGGGCCATGGGCCGTGAGCGCAAGCCTGCGCGTCGGGGTGCTGGCGGACAGCCATGGGCACCTCTGCGATGGGGCCCGCCGCGCGCTGGAGGGCATGGACCTGATCCTGCACGCCGGGGATATTGGGGATGAGTCGCTGCTCGACACCCTGCGCGGTCTCGCCCCGGTGATCGCCGTGGTGGGCAACGGCGACCCGGAGCTCACCGATCGCTACCCCTTCGAGCAGCGCGTCTACCTCGGAGAGGCCCGCATCCTGCTCTGCCACTGGTACGACAACTTCGGCCGCATCCATCCCGTCGTAGCCCAAGAGCTGGAGCAGTGGGAGCCCCACGTGCTGGTCTATGGCCACACCCACCAGGCGGTCAACGCCGTGCAGGGCGGCTGCCTGCACTTCAACCCGGGCTATTCGGGGGCCCCAGGCCTAGGCCGGACGCGTTCGCTCGGGCGGCTGGCGCTCCGCGGCTGCGCCGTCCGCGGAGAGATCATCCCGCTAGCGGATTGAGATGGTGCCGTTGGAGGCGCGCAGGCGGATCGGGCAGCCGCCCCGGCCCAGCGTGCCCTTCAGCCGGCCCGAGCGCTGAGAGGCCTGGGGGAGCTCCCGCGAGTTCCGGATCAGGCCGTTGTCTACGCGCACATCGACGTCGCCCTCGGCATCCTCGGGCAGGTCCAGGCGGATGCGGCCATTGCTGGTCACGAGCACCACGCCCTCGTTGCCCATGTTCTCGAGCTCGCAGCAGATGGTCCCGTTCGACGTGGCGGCGTCGACGGAGCCGCGGTGCTCCACCAGCTCGATGTTCCCGTTGCTCGAGCGGGCCACGAGCTTTCCGCAGGTGCACTGGGTGTGGACCTTCGCGTTGGAGGTCTGGATCTCCACGTCACCAATGATGTCGTTGACGCGGATCGAGCCGTTGCTCGAGCGCGCGCGCACGGCACCTCGCAGGCCCGCCAGACACAGGCGCCCGTTGGCGGTGCTGACCTGCACGCGCAGCTCGCGCGGCACATGGATGTCCAGGTCCGCGCGGCCACGCCGGTTCCAGCGGCCGGGAATTTCCACTTCGAGGTCCAGGTGGCCGGCGCCGTCTTCGCGCGGCACCACGTGGATGGCCTCCATCAGCTGCCGTGCCTCGTCCTCGGTTTCTGCGCGGGCGCTCTTGCAGATGCGGATCAGGATGTCCCTGCGCTCCTCTCCCGTAATGCGGGTACGACCGTTGGCGTTGTCCACCCGCAGGGTCCCGCTGGGCGGCGGATCGAGGTGCAGCTCCGCTTCGCCCTCGGCGCGCTCGCTCCACGGGATGCCGGCGAGCAACGAGCGGAGGAAGCCCCCGATGCCGCTGCGCGTGTCGCCTTCGTCGCCCATGCTCACGACGCTGCCCTCATCAGTGGAAGGTCCTGTCGTCGTCGTGGCGCCGCCAGCGGTCATCCTGCACCGAGCGCAGGTTGCGTCGCATCTTGTAGCGCTGCCAGCGCCACTTGAGCCGGTCCAACCCAAGGCCATGCACCACGCCCATCTGACGCAGCAGCAGCCAGCCGACGAGGAGCCCCCCCAGGTGTCCGAGATGGCTCACATTGGCAGGGCCAGCGAGCAGCTCCATCACCAGCAGGAAGGGGATGAAGTAGATCGCCTTCAGCGGAATCGGCGGGAAGAGCAGCATGATCGTGCGGTCCGGCCAGAGCAGGGAGTAGGCGAGCAATGCGCCCATGATCGCGCCGGAGGCCCCGAGTGTTGGCATCACGTACTGGCCGGGGCTGCCGCCAAAGAGCACGATCACGCCCGGCCAGGCGGCAATCAGGATGCCGGCGCCGGTGCCACACAGCAGGTAGAAGCGCAGGAACTTGCGGTCACCCCAATAGCTCGCCACCGGAGACCCGAACATCCACAGCGCGAACATGTTGAAGAGCAGGTGCGTGACCTGGTGCGGGGCGTGCAGCCACATGTAGGTGAAGGGCTGCCAGATGTAGCCGGCCTGCCACACCAGCTTGGGAATCACTGCAAAATTCACCAGCCACCACTGCTCGGAGAAGAGCAGGTGTTGCAGCAGGTACACCCCGACGTTCGCAATCACCAGGTACTTGATGACGTCCGGGGTCTGCGGGGGTCCAAAGCGGATCTGGGTTCCGCCGCGTCCGTACAATTTCTAGCCGTTGCCTCCGCGTCCTCTCAGAGTGTCCTCGGGATCGGGGTTCCCATGCGGCTTCGATTCGAGGGCACTTCAAGAGAATCGGGGAGGCCGGTCGCTTCCGGCACTCCCCAGGCAGGCGGGACGGGCGCGAATCCCGCAATCCACCCCCAAGCCTATGTCGAGCAAGTGCCCGAGTCAACGCAGCTTTCGCCCGACCCGAGGGGGGTGGGGGCGAGCGCGTCAAGGGCATGACGCGCCGCATCAGCATCCAGGCCCGAGAGGTCGAGGAGCGGAACTTGGATGCCCAGCTCGCTGCGGATCCATGCCAGCCGTGCCCGGCAGACGGCGGAGTCACCGGCCAGCATCGCCTCCGGGATCTCCGCGTCCGTGATCCCGTCGTGCCAGGGATTCCAACGGCGGAAGGCGGCCGGGACGCGGGGATCGTCCGGGTCCTGGCCCGGGCGCGCAAAGACCGCGAGGACGCGTTCCACGCGTGCGGGATCCCGGTGCAGTGCGCGGCACGCAGCCTCCAGGCGGGCGACAGCGGGGAGCACCCGGTGAGCCAGGGGGGGGAGGTTCACGTTCCAGGCGTCGCCGTAGGCTGCCACCACCCGCAGCATGCGCGGTCCCCGGGCGGCAATCTCGAAGGGGGGCCGGCCCGCGGGCGGGGTGGGACGCACGCGCGCCCCCGCGAGCTGCACGTGTCGCCCCTCGGTGTGCACGGACTCCCCGCGAAGCAGGCCGCGGATGGCCTCCAGCGCCTCTACGAGGTGGGAGATCCGTGCTCCGACGGGCCCGGGGGCCAGGCCGAAATGGCGGTCCTCAGGACGGCTGCCGATGGAGACGAGGAAGCGCTGGCGACCCGGCGCGATGCGTTCGAGGGTGGCCAGCGCCTGGGCCAGACGGGCCGCGTTCCAGTGGTGGACCAGGCGCATGGAGGCGATCTCGATGCGCTGGGTGGCCAGTACGAGGGCGCTGGTGACCGTCCAGCCATCGAGGACGTCGCCCTCTCCTCGGCTTGGCATCTGGGTGACGTCGCCGTCCACGTAGGCGCTCGCATAGCCGAGGGCCTCCGCATGCTGCACGAGGCTCCGCAGCTCCTCGAAGGCCAGCTGGTTCCAGCCGAAGGCCACCCCGAGCCGCTCGCTGCGGCTCACGCCAGGCGGCCCAGATGCTTGGCGGCGTACAGCAGGGCGAGGGCGCTCTTGGCGTCGCGAAGCTCGCCGCTCCACACCAGGGCGAGGGCGCGCTCCAGGGGCATCGGGACCACCTCGATGACCTCATCCTCCTCCAACCGCTGGGGAATCGGCGTGAGATCGAAGGCGGCAAAGAGGTGGATCACCTCGTCCGTGAAGCCCGGCGTGGTGAGGATGCTCGCCAGCTTCACGAGGTGCCCGGTCCGACGGCCCGCCTCTTCCTCCAGCTCCTTGCGGGCGCAACCCTCCGGCGAGTCCTCGTCCAGCTTGCCGGCCGGCACCTCCCAGATGGTCCCACCCGCGGCGTGGCGGAACTGGCGGATCAGCAGCACGACGTCGTCGCTCTCGAAGGGGACGATGGCCGACGCCCCGGGGTGACGCACCACGTCGAGCTCAACCGTGCGGCCACCGGGCAGCTGCGCCTCCTCCACGCGCACCGTGATGGAGCGGCCCTGGTAGGCGATGCGGGCACGTTCTTTGTGGCTCTCTTCCCGACGCATCGGGCTTGAGCGTAGGTCATGGGCGGGCTACAGCCCCCTCATGCCTCGCCTCCAGGAGCGCATGGTCAACATCCCCCGCAAGGGGTGCCCCGAGGAGAGCCTCGACGGGATCTACCTGGCGTGTCCCGGCGCCTCGCGCGGAGCCGTAGTGCGGCACCGCACCCGCTCTATGGCGGCAGCATGGATTCGCCGGTGGTGAATGAGCTGGCCTGGGCAGCCCAGAAGGCGGGCATGCCGTCGCTGCGTTTCAACTGGCGGGGGGTGGGGGCAAGCGCCGGTCGGGCAAGCGGAGAGACGCAGGACGCGGACGAGGACTACGCCTCGGCGCTGGCGCATCTGGAGGCGACGCTGGACGGGCCTCTCGTCGCCTGCGGCTACTCCTTTGGCGCGGCGGCTGCGGTCCGGGCCGGCTCCGGCCGGCGGGTGGATCGGCTCGTGCTGGTGGCACCCCCACCGGCGCTGGTCGCCCCCGAGGCGTTGCTGGCCACGGGCAGGCGCTGCCTCGTGCTCGTCGGGGCGCGGGACGGCCTGGCGCCCGTCAATGCGCTGGAGGCGGCGCTGTCCGGTGCGGCGCGGGTCACGCTGCACGTGATCCCTGGCGCGGACCACTTCTTTGCCCAGGGCCTCGCAGAGCTCGGGCAACAGGCTGCTGCGTGGCTCGCGGCCTAGCGGCGTGTTGGAAGGTGTGTGGGAAGACGGGCGCGGGGAAGGCTCACCTCGAAGCGGGCTCCCCCGGAGGCGCCCGCCAGCGCGCGGATGCGTCCGCCGGCCTCTTCCACGATCCGCTGGCTGATGGCGAGGCCCAGCCCACCTGGCCGGTCTCCCTTGGTCGTAAAGAACGGTTCGAAGAGCCGGGCACGCAAGGGCTCCGGAACGCCTGGGCCGTCGTCCTCCAGGCAGAGCACCAGGCACTCGGCTTCGGCCTGCGCGGCCAGGCGCACGGCGCCGCCCGGTGGCGTCGCGTCGATGGCATTGAGGGTGAGGTTCAGGAGCACCTGGCGGAGCCCGTCTTCGGCCAGGCCCACGCGCGGGAGCGCGCCCGGCGGGCATAGCTGCAGCGCCACATCCCGGTCCGCCGCTCGGAAGGAGACGAGCTGGCGAACCGAGTCAATGGCCTCACCCGGATCTGCGCTGGCCTGGCTTCGCACGAGGCCATTGCCTTCGCTCGGTCGGGCGTGGCGCAGCACCCCGTCCAGCAGCCGCTCGATGCGACGCAGCTCATCGCTGGCCACGCGGTGGAAGCGCTCATGGAAGTCCGGGTCGTCGGCTCGCTCCGGCAGGAGCTGCAGAAAGGTCTTCACGGAGACCAGGGGGTTGCGGATCTCGTGGACGATCTCGGTGACCAGACTGCCCAGGGCAGCCAGGCGGTCGAGACGGCGCACCTCCCCGTCGAGGGCCACCAGGCGCTCGGCGGCCAGGGCGGCTCCCAGGGGGCCGCGCAGGCGCCGCGCAACGGCCGCCAGGCGGCCGAGGGTGCGCGGGCGCACGGCACCCGGGGGCTCTCGGTCGCTTCCGAGCAAGAGCAGCGCGTGGGGCGCGCCCGCCTCGCCGACCGGAGCTGCGGCGTGGAGCGCGTGGCGGAGGGCGACCCGCAGGGCCATGGATGGGGCCTCGGGAGCGCCCAGGTCCGTGGCCTCTCGCAGGCTGCCGAGGGCTTGCCAATCGGAGAACTCCGGTTCGGTCAGGGTCGGGCCTTCGAACTGGGCCGCCAGGATTCGCACACTGCCCGTCGGCTGCAGTCCCCAGGCCGCCACCCGCGTGGCGCCCGTCGCCTGGGCCAGCTCAGCCACCGCGCGCGTGAGCAGGGTCTGGAGGTCGAGCTGCGAAGGCGCCTGCGAGGCCTGCGCCCCAGACAACGCCGCCGCGGGCTCGCCGACGAGCGGCGTCGGCGTATTGGCTCCAGAGCTCGTTTCCCCCACTGCGGGTGTTGCTACCGTGCCGCACCCGGGTCTGTCAACGCAGCGGGGGAAAGAGGGGTCGGGTGACGGGTCCGCATTGGCTGATCTTCGACCTCGACGGCTGCCTGGTGGATTCGCGGCGCCCGATCGCGCGCTGCATGAATTACGCCCTCCAGGAGATCGGCCTCGAGCCCGAGCCCGAGGCGCGGCTGCACCGCTGGATCGGCCCACCGCTGGCCGCCGCCTTCGATGCACTGCTGCGTGCACGCGGCCGCGATCCCGGCCAGCGCGGTCAGGTGGAGGCGTGCATCCGGCACTACCGCGCGCGCTACCGGAGCGCCTCGCTCGAAGAAACGCGCGCCTTCCCCGGTATTCCCGAGATGCTTGAGACCCTGGGCCAGACCCGGACCCTGGCCGTGGCGACCTCGAAGCCCGAGGCCTTTACGCGCCCGATCCTGGCGCAGCTGGGGCTGGCCCGACATTTTGCCTGCGTCGCGGCACCGCCCCTGGACGGCACCCAGCGCGAGGGAAAGGGGGAGACCGTGGCGCACGCGGTCGAGAGGCTGGGCGCGGACCCGCGCGCGAGTGCGATGATTGGAGACCGCCACTTCGACATGCGGGCCGCCCGCGAAAACGGACTCCTTGCGGTCGGCGTGACGTGGGGAATCGGTGACGAGGCAGAGCTCCGTCAGGCCGGCGCCCAACATCTGGTCGCCACCGCCGAGGCGCTGGGAGCCCTGCTCGGAGCGGCCGCCTAGAAGTCGAGGCGCAGTCGCCGGCGGCTCTTCTCTGCCGTTACGGCGGCGTCTTCCCGCTCGGTGGGTGCCGTTCCCTCCAGGAAGGGCTGGAAGAGCGGGGTCTTGGTGTCCGGCGAGGCCAGCAGGCCCGTCTTGGCGTCGATGCGTGCGAAGACGATGCCCGGGGGTGCCTCGAAGTCGTGCTGGCGCCGGCCCGCGAGGGCGGCGCGCATGAAGTCGATCCAGATGGGCAGGGCTGCGCGGCCGCCCGTCTCACCGCGGCCCAGCACGTTCTTCTCGTCGAAGCCCACCCACACGCCCGTCGTCACATCCGGCGAGAAGCCCACGAACCAGGCGTCGCCCTGGTCGTTGGTGGTACCGGTCTTGCCCCCGAGCGGGGCCCGCAGGGTGCGCGCCCGCCGACCGGTCCCATGCGGAAGCTGCACGACATCCCGCAGCAGGGATGCGTCGAGGTAGGCCTCGGTGGCGGGGATGACCTGACCCTCTGCCAGGCCCGGAGCGGCCTCGCTCCCCTTGCCGGACGCGGGCTCGGCCGGCTTGCCCGCCGGATTCTTCGCGCTCGGCTGCGGGTCCGTCCCGGTGCGCTGGGCAGCCTCGGCCTGGCTTCGGAGCCCACCGAGGGGAACGTTCTCGAGCAGCACGCGGCCCTGCCTGTCCAGCACCCGCGTGATGAGCCTGGGCTGTACCAGGTAGCCGCCCGAGGCGAAGACCGCGTAGGCACGCGTCATTTCCAGCAGTGTCACCGGATTCTGGCCCAGCGCGATGCCCAGGTTGCGCTCCAGCGGCGACTGGATGCCGATGCGTTTTGCGAAGGCCATCACCGGGTCTACTCCAACCTCGCGCAGCAGCTGGATCGCGGCATTGTTCACCGACCGGGCCAGTGCCTCGATCATGGTGAGGGGCCCGTAGAAGCGGTGGCCGTAGTTCTCAGGCTTCCAGACGAAGCCGGAGGCCTTGTCTTCGTAGACCACCGGGCGGTCGAAGATGATGTGCGCCGGCGTGAAGCCGTGGTGGATGGCCGTGGCATAGATGACGGGCTTGAAGGCCGAGCCCGGTTGGCGCCGGGCCTGGGTGGCTCGATTGAACTCGCTCTTCTCGAAGTCGTAGCCTCCCACCAACGCCAGGAGATCGCCGCTGTGGTAGTCGTAGGAGAGCAGGGCGCCCTGTGCCTCGGGTTCCTGGAAGAGGCGGGCACGTAGACCCGGGGGCGCCAGGTCGTCACCTGGGCTCGTGTCCGCGCTCACTTCGAAGCGGGCCACGTCCCCGACGGATACGGCCTGGTCGATGCGGGTGAGGGGCTTCTGTCGCTTGGTGGGGTCCACCTCGTGGGCCCAGCGGACATCTTCCAGGAGCAGGTCGGCCTCGGTGTCCGGCCCGAAGGCTACGCGCGCGCGCCCCTGCTTCGTTTCGACCTTCACGACCACGCCCACAAAGGGACCGTTCCCCGTGAGGGCCGGCGGAGCCGGCTGCGCGCTTGGCGGAGTAGCGGGCGGCGCTTCTGCCCCCGGTGCTTCCGCTCCGCCATTCGCTCCATCGGGTTCGGCGATCAGCCCGTTCGCGCGGCCGATCCGGTCCAGCTCAGAGGCGAGGTCTCCCGCCGCGACGTGCCGCAAGGGGCCGCGCCAGCCGCGCCGATGGTCGAGGCGCCGCAGGCCATCTTGTACCGCTGCCACCGCGTGGCGTTGCAGGTCCAGGTCCAGGGGCGTCTCGACGCGTAAGCCGCCGCGCAGGACGGCGTCGTTGCCCAGCGCCTCGACGAGGGTGCGGCGAACTTCCTCCGTGAAATAGCGCGCCACGCGAAAGTCTTCGTGATTTGCCGGCACCAGGGTCGGCGCTGTGGACACCGCCTGCTGGTAGGTGTCGTCGTCGATATACCCCTCCTCGTGCATGCGCGAGAGCACATAGCGGCGGCGGGTTTCGGCGCGCTCGGGGTTGGAGAAGGGCGAGTCGCGGCTGGGCGCCTTCGGCAGGCCAGCCAGCATGGCCGCCTCTCCCACGCTGAGGTCCGCGACGGCCTTGCCAAAGTAGGTGCGCGCGGCCTCGCCGATGCCGTATGCGCCCGACCCGAAGTAGGTCTGGTTCAGGTACAGGTAGAGGATCTCATCCTTGCTGAAGCGCTTCTCGATGCGATTGGCGAGAATCAGCTCGCGGATCTTGCGCCGGTAGGTGCGCTCCGGCGAGAGCAGCAGCTGCTTCACGGTCTGCTGTGTGATGGTGCTGGCGCCTTGCACGGTCTCGCCGCCGGCTCGCAGGTTGGCCCAGGCCGCTCGCAGGATGCCGCGGTAGTCCACGCCACCGTGCTCATAGAAGCCGCTGTCCTCCGCGGCGAGAAACGCCTGGATGACCCTCCGAGGAACCTCGTCCAAGGGGGTGAGTCGCCTTCGCTGCTCGTAGAACTCGCCGATCGGGTGGCCCGCCCGGTCGAAGACGGTAGTGGTCAGGGCTGGCCGGTAGTCCTCCAGGGTTTTGAAGTCCGGCAGGTCGCGCAGCAGCAGCATGTAGAACGCCATGGCCGCGGCTCCCGCTGCAAGGCCGCAGAGTACGAGGCCCGCCAACAGCAGCCGCCTCCGCAAGCGTCCCCTCCGCGCGGCCTGGGCCGTCTCGGCCATGGCTTGTCACCTCTCGCGCCCGGCACGCCGTGCCCGCCGCCCGGGAATCCACAGCCGGCCCCCCGCCGTCTGCGTCCCCGCTAAGCTAACGAATCGGCCCGCAGGCGAGGAAACTGGAGTGACGGCGCACACCTACGACATGCTCTTCGTGATGGATCCGGTGGAGTCCCTGGACATCCGGGCGGACACCACCTTTGTCCTGATGCTGGAGGCCCAGCGCCGGGGCCACCGGGTCTTTTCCCTCGACCCTGCCGACCTCGGCGTGGCCGGCGGCAAGGCCGTGGGGCGCGCCCGGCGGGTGACCGTGCGCCCCGAAGAGGGCAACCACGCGGACGTCGGGCCGCCCGAGCACCTGGTGCTGGATGACCTGGACGTGGTCTGGCAGCGCAAAGACCCCCCGGTGGATGCAGACTACGTGACCGCCACCCAGATCCTGCGGCTGTGTCGCCGGGCCCTCGTGCTGAATCGCCCCGAGGGCATCCTGGCCGCCAACGAGAAGCTCTACTCGCTGCTATTCGCGGACCTCATGCCCGAGACCCTGGTGGCGCGGGAGATCCCGCGTTTCCTGGATTTCATGGCGGAGCGGGGCGGCGAGATGATCGTCAAGCCGCTCGACGGCAAGGGCGGGGAAGGGATCTTCCACCTGCGCCAGGACGACCGGAACCTGTTCTCGATCCTGGAGCAGAGCACCGCCTTTGGCACGAAATGGGCCATGGCGCAGCGCTACATGCCGGAGATCCGAGAAGGGGACAAGCGGATCCTGCTCCTCGAGGGAGAGCCCCTGGGCGCGCTGCTGCGGGTCCCGGCGCAGGACGAGACCCGCGCGAACCTGCACGTGGGGGGCCGCGCCGCCAAGGCGGCCATCACCCTGGAGGACCGCCGGATCATCGATCGCATCCGGCCCTGGCTCGAGCGGGACGGCCTCTTCTTCGTCGGGATCGACGTGATCGGCGACCGGCTCACCGAGATCAACCTGACCAGCCCGACTGGAATCCAGGAGATGAACGCCCTCGACAGCGCCCGCTACGAAGAGCGGGTCCTCCAGCGCGTCGAACAGCGCCTCCAGGAGAATCCGGGACGCAGTTGAGAGATCGGACCCCATGGGGACCGACTCTGCAGCGGCGCGCCCGACGGCCCTCGCCCGGGGCGCCCACCCTCGCTGTGGAGAGTCGCAACTTGGGCTCTCAAACCATTGAAAAAGCAGTTGACACCGTCGGATGTCGACTCCATTCTCCCAGCGTGTCCGTCGGTGCGCCTCCCCCGGCGCCTCGGCCGCATCCTCCGAGGCCCGCTCAGCTGCGGGTGTGTTCTGCGATCTGCAAACCACGATCCGCAATCCAAGGAGGATGCCCATGGCCGCCAAGGTCAAGGTTTCAAGGACCGGAATCCAAAGGGAAAGGGGCTGGCTCTATTACCTCGACAAGAAGGGGAATGTGAGCCGTGCCAAAATGGCGAGAGGGGGCGGCAAGCCCTCCCGGGTAAAGCCCCAGCTGGTCGAGAAGGCCGGCGTCAAGCGCGAAGACGGCTTCATCTACTTCATCGACAAGGATGGCGACGTGGCCCGCGCGAAGATGGCGCGCCGCGGCACGGGGCGGAGGAAGCCCGCGCGGCGAAAGACGGCGCGCAAGCCGGCCCGCCGGAAGACCGCCCGGAAGGCGACGCGCAAGAAGGCCACTGCCCGGCGCAAGGCCACGCGCAAGACGGCCCGCAAGAAGACGACCGCACGTCGCAAGGCAACGCGCAAGAAGGCGGTCCGGCGAGGGGCCGCGCGCAAGAAGACCGCGCGGCGCAAGACCGCCCGGCGGCGCTGAGGCGTCGCGCGGCTCTCGTCCGGCGCAGTGGCACCGGGCAGGAGTTGCGCATCCGGGTGGAACGAGACGGATTGGGCTGGTCCGGTGTAGCCGGGCTGACCCATGGGGGGAGGCGGCCCCGGGGACGCCTCCCCCTGCGCCTGCGCTCCCGTGGCATGTTTTGCCCACCCCGGGTCCGCCCGGTACCGTCGTGGCTTGTCCCCGCACGCTCCCACGGTCATTGAAGGTGCCCGCCGCTCCGCCGGCGCACGCCCCTTTGCGGTTCTGCTCGTGGACGACGAGGAGGCGATCCTCGAGTCGCTGGAGCTGACACTCTCCGGGGACTACCAGGTCTTCACCGCGACCGGCGGCCGGGAAGGACTCGCGATCCTGGAGCGTGAGGACATCGCCCTGGTGATCGTGGACCAGGTGATGCCCGAGATGAGTGGCGTCGACTTCCTGGAGCAGGTGATCGCGCGCAAGCCCAACACGGTGCGCATGATGCTGACGGGCTATGCAGACATCCAGTCCATCGTGCGCGCCATCAACGACGGGCGCATCTACCGCTACATCCAGAAGCCGTGGGAGCCGGACCAGTTGCGTCTGGACGTGAAGCACGCCCTGGAGAGCTGGGCCCTCTCGTCGGAGAACAGTGCCCTGGCCGCAGAGTTGGCGGAGGCCAACGAAAAGCTGCGCGCCGAGAATCTCTACCTTCGCTCAGAGGTCGAGCGGCAGTACGCCTTCGATCAGATCATTGGCACGAGCTCGGCGATGCAGCGCGTCTTCGAGGTGATGGAAAAGGTCGCCACGACAGACGCCACCGTGCTGATCACCGGGGAGACGGGGACGGGCAAGGACCTGGTGGCTCGGGCGGTGCACTATGCCGGCTCTCGCCACGGCCGCCGCTTCGTGGCGCAGAACTGCGGAGCCCTGCCGGATACCCTCCTCGAGAGCGAGCTCTTTGGCCACAAGCGCGGGGCCTTTACCGGGGCTCATGCGGACAAGCAGGGGCTCTTCGAGGTTGCGGACGAGGGCACGATCTTCCTCGACGAGGTCGGTGAGACCGAGCCGGGCATGCAGGTGCGCCTGCTGCGCGTTCTCCAGGATGGGGAAATTCGCCCTCTGGGCTCCTCCGAGACCCTCAAGGTGGACGTCCGCATCATTGCAGCCACCAACCGGGACCTTCGCAAGGACGTGGAAGAGCATCGTTTTCGGGAGGATCTCTATTACCGGCTCCGGGTGGTCGAGATCGACATTCCCCCCCTGCGCGAGCGGCGTGAGGACATCCCCGCGCTGGCCCATCACTTCCTGGATGCGGCCAACGAGAAGATGGGCCGCGCGCTGCGCGGCTTCACCAATGCCGCCATGGATCGGCTCTGCGCGTATTCCTGGAGCGGCAACGTCCGCGAGCTGGAGAACGAAGTTCAGCGCGCGGTGGCGCTGGCAGGAGACGAGCAGAGCGTGCGCGAGGAGATGCTCTCCGAGCGCCTGCGCCTAGATGCCGGGGCGGCCGCTGGGCGTATCGACGTTCCCGACGAGCAGGACCTGAACAAGGCCGTGGATCGCCTCAAGCGGACCCTGATCCGCAATGCCTTGGAGGAGACGGGCAGCAAGACCCGCGCGGCGGAGCGCCTGGGGATCCCACGACAGTCGCTCCAGAAGATGGTCAAGCGCCTCGGGATCGAGTGAGTCGGCCCGCTCAGCAGAGAGGTGTCTAGACCTTTGAGACATCGTTCAGCCTAGAGCCCCTTCCAGTGCTGCAGCCAGGTCCAGGCCGTCGCCACGATGGTGTCGAGGTCGGAGTGGTGCGGCTCCCAACCGAAGCTCGTGCGGAAGAGGCTGGCATCTGCGACGAGGGTGGGCGGGTCGCCCGGGCGTCGTGGCGCATCCTCTACGGGAACCCGCAAGCCCGTCACCCGCTCCACCGCCTGCAGCACCTGGCGGTTGCTCTGGCCCTGGCCTGTGCCGAGATTGAACGCACCCCCTGGGCCCGTGGCCAGGAGCCCCTCGATGGCCCGCACGTGGGCATCGGCCAGGTCGGTGACGTGGATGTAGTCGCGCACGCAGGTGCCGTCCGGCGTGTCATAGTCCGTTCCGAAGAGCTTCAGCTGCGGGCGCAGGCCGGCGGCCGCCTCCAGGGCGACCGGAATCAGGTGGGTCTCCGGCTCGTGGCACTCGCCGATGCCCCCCATGGGATCGGCACCGCAGGCGTTGAAGTAGCGCAGCGCCGCCCAGCGCATCCCGTGGGCGTGCTCCACATCGGCCAGGATGCGCTCGACCATGGCCTTGCTGGCCCCGTAGGGATTGATCGGCGCCTGGGGCGTGGTCTCGCGGATGGGCTGCTCCTGGGGGTGGCCGTAGGTGGCGGCGGTGGAGGAAAGCACGAAGGCCCGGGACCCATTGCGCACCGCCTGCTCGATCAGGTTGGCCGCTGCGCTGACATTGTTCTGGTAGTAGTCCAGGGGCCTGGCGACCGACTCGGGCACGGAGAGCGAGGCGGCGAAGTGCAGTACGCCATCGAAGGGGCCGTGCTCCTCGAAGAGGTGCGCCACCGCGTCCCGGTCGCCGGTGTTGGCCTTGACCAGCGGCGCACCCTGGGCGAGCTCGACCCGGCCGGCTCGCAGGTCGTCCAGCACGACGGCGGTGTGCCCCGCCCGCCGCAGGGCCCGGAGCGCGTGGCTCCCGATGTACCCCGCGCCTCCGCTGACCACCAGATGCGCCACGTCTGCTCCTTTGTGCCCCCAACCGGCCCAGGTCTGGTATTGTGACCGGCCGATGGGGATCGTCCACACGGCCGAGTTCGAGACTGCCTACGGGACGATGCGCTGCGCCTCCACGGATGTGGGGTTGGCGTATCTGGCGTTGCCCCACCAGAATGGCAGGGGCCTTCAAGGCTGGCTGCGGCGTCATGCGCCCGAGGCGGTGCTGCAGAGCGGCTTCGAGCCGAACCGCGAGGCGATCTCCCAGCTGGTGGAGTACCTGGAGGGCAAGCGCCAGGTCTTCGAGTTGGAGCTCGACCTGCGGGCCACGGCCTTCCAGCGCAAGGTCTACGAGGCACTCCTGGCCATTCCCTACGGGGAGACCTGCAGCTACGCAGAGCAGGCCCGCCGCATTGGCGAGCCCAAGGCCGCGCGGGCCGTGGGCAGCGCCAACAGCGCCAACCCCCTCCCGCTCGTGATTCCCTGTCACCGGGTCGTGGCCTCCGGCGGCAAGCTCGGCGGCTACGCCGGAGGGCTCGCCATGAAGAAGAAGCTCCTCGCCATGGAGAGCGCCTGCCCCGCCGGCGGGCGCCTGCTCTAGCGCTCAGGGCGCCCAGCGCCGGGCCGCGTGCTCCTTGCGCAGGCGCAGCGCCGCGCGGCGCGCCTCGGCCGACACCTGCGGCGTGCCCACAGGCAGCAGCTTCCCGAGCTCCGCGATCTTGACGAGCGTCGCCTTTGGGGCGGGGGTGGTGCGCGCGCGCTGGTAGCGGTAGAGCACCATGCCTTCGGAATGGCCCGCGGGGTCGAGCCAGTTCGGCACGCCCGGATCCTCCAGGGAGATGACCAGCCGGTAGCGTCCGTCGCGGCTACGCACCGCCTGGTGTCCGTTCAGGCTGGCGCTGTGGGAGAGGTAGTCGATGGATTCCCACCAGAGATTGCCGAGCTGGAAGCTCCAGGCGTATGCCTTCGGCTCCTCGAGCTCGATGAGCAGCGCCTCATCCGGCGCCAGCGAGAACCAGCCCGCGCCGTAGGCGTTGTCCGCGAGCCCCTGTCCACCCTTCTCGACGCGGGGCGCCACCAGGCGGTTGGTGAAGAGCATCCGCGTCTTCTTCATGCGCGGGAGCCACATGGGTGCGCGGGCCCGGAAGAGCTGCGCGATCTGCTGGAGCCTCACCTCTGCGCTCGCCAGGCGCAGCGGCGCGGCGGGTGCGACCGGGTCGAGACGCTCCAGCCAGAGTGTCGACGGCTTCTCTGTCTGCCAGTCGTAGAAGTACTCGCGGACCAGCAGGTTGGTGGCCTTTGGGTCGAGGGCAAGCCAGGGCACGCCCCGCGAGGGCCTCTGTGGGCTTACGATCAGCTCGAAGCTTCCGTCGGGTGCCGGGTGCAGGTCGTCGCCGGAGAGCGAGGCATAGGCCTCGTAGCGCGGCTCGTCCCGGTAGAGCTGGATCGCCACGAAGTGCGCCGAGCCGAGCTTCCCGTGCAAGCGGTAGCGGCCGTCGCCCCGGATGTGCGCCCCCACGTACTTGGCGTCGGCGCTGTCCAGCCCCCACTTCCCCAGCTTCTGGGATCCCAGCGTGAGCAGGGGCTCGCCCGGATCCGCCGCGTCCAGCACCGCCCGGGTGGCGGAGGCCACCTGGTCGGCCAGGTAGGTGAGGCCTTCGGCGCGGTCGATCTCGAGGCTGGGGTCTGCCTCGTCGAGGACCTCCAGGCCGGCCTGTTTCAGCTGCTCACAGTAGGCCACCCAGGCCGCCTCGGCGCTCTCCTGCCCAGCTTGCGCAGCCTTGTTCCGGCTGCAGGCGCCGAGCACGAGGCCCGCCGTGAGGACCATGGCGAGGGCAAGGGGAAAGGGACGCATGCCACGCCCTCCTAGACGCGGGTGAGCGCCTGGTCGAGGTCCGCGATCAGGTCTTCCGGATCCTCGA
>Ga0114931_10001904_pt1 | contig 26576 bp, 25 predicted proteins | sample 2SBtaG_FD_89579 | JGI IMG/M metagenome (GOLD analysis project Ga0114931, IMG submission 89579) | Deep subsurface microbial communities from Kolumbo volcano to uncover new lineages of life (NeLLi) - 2SBTROV14_V59a metaG | ecosystem: Environmental > Aquatic > Marine > Volcanic | place: Kolumbo... | reverse complement strand
GATAAATGTAGAATGAATTTTTTGTTAACGACTGTTTTTATTCATTTGTAAAACAATAAATGCTTATTTGTTGGTCGTAGCTTGTGTCAAACTCCAAAACATCAGATCGTCGCATCAAGTACCTGGGTCTCTTTTTTTCCACAGCCATTCTATTTAGTATTCTCTATGGGTACACATTTGACAAGAAGCTCGATCTGAACGGTGATAATGCCAATTATTATATGCTAGGCAAGGCGCTCTCAGAAGGCCGGGGATACGTAAACATCAACACCCTTAATTTAAGCCCAAACAATCATTTCCCCCCCGGATACCCGTTTATCATAAGTCTTGTCATGCGTATTGTAAATGAAGATTTTACGACTCTGAAAATCATTAATGCAGGTCTGTTTTTTGCTTCTTTGATAGTTCTATTTTTGATTTTTGAGAAAATAACAAAGTCAACGGTTTTATCTGTTTTCCCCATTATATTTCTGGTATTCAATAGTCATTTCCTGCGGTATGCCACAATGATCATGACAGAAATCCCCTTTTTATTTTTTTCCTCTTTAACGCTTTACCTGTTTCTAAATACAACAGAAAAGGAAGGGTTTCTTCGAAATCCCAATTTTTATGGAAGCCTTTTACTGATAGCTGCCAGCTATTATATCAAAACCAGCGCTATCGCCATCCTTGGAGGGATGGTTTTATATCTTCTTTGGAAACGACGTTGGAAAACCTCCATTGCCTACATATTTGGGTTTGTAGCATTGATCAGTCCCTGGATCATCAGAGGGCATCAACTGGGAGGCAACTCTTATCTTAAACAGCTGTTAATGATCAATCCGTATAGACCGGAAATGGGCCAGGCAGGGGCAGGAGATTTTGTAGAACGATTTTTTAATAATATAGGTCGGTATATAAGTAAAGAGATCCCTTCCGCAAATTTCTCCTTCATCACGATTAATTATAGGGAGGCATCATCCCTGGGGATGTGGATCCTGGGTCTTACTCTCATCGCATTGATCATTTATGGCATCATCAAACTGCCCAATTACCGTATTTTGATTGGCAGCTATTTATTGGGAACATTCGGAATCCTCTTCCTTTGGCCTGATGTTTGGGTCGGTGTCAGGTTTTTACTTCCGGCTGTTCCATTTCTCTTGCTAGCTTTGTTTTCAGGTTTTTTTGGTCTGCTCGATGCTTGGGTTCCGAGGTATAAATCAATCCTTCGCTGGAGTCCCCTTGCGCTCTTATTGTTGTTTGTGCCTGCACTTTCTAAAGCACATGGAACATCAACTAAACCCTATTCGAGTAACTGGAATAATTACTTCGCACTGGCCAAGTGGATTCGTGACAATGCTCCAGGGGAAGAAACAGTGGTGGCATGTCGCAAACCGACCATGTTTTATTTGTTTTCACATACTTATACTGTCAATTACAAGTACACTGAAAACCAACAAGAATTCCTTGATAACTTGTACCGCAAGAAGGTGAAGTACGTCGTATATGATCAACTTGGCTACAGTTCCACTTACCGCTATTTACGGCCCGTAATTCAACAGCATACGGATCGGTTTAAGCTCATCAGACAAACTGAGAATCCGCCAACATATTTGTTTGAATTTGACTATACCCCCGAATCGAAATGAGTAATAACCGTTATACAACTTGTTATTTTCAAAAAAAATTAAAAACTTGCCTCTTTATGTATTATAGATGGTTACATATCTTGGTTATGAGATATTAATTATTGATTTTTTAATATTATGGAAGTGCTGGAAAAAGAAGTGTTTAAAGGGATTGAATACATTCGAATTCAAAAACTAACCCCTGCCAGCCAGGAGAAAATTAAAAATTATCTTAAACCGGGCGAATTAATCAAGATACTTACTCCTGAGGGAATTATGCCTGATTGTGTCTGTTATTCCATATATATCCAGTGGGTCAAGCAATCTAATCAACAACTTGTGGCTTCTTCTGAGAAAGAAACTGACACTTCAACAAATGACCCGATCGCTCAGGTTCCCAGTCTTCGTACTGCCGTTTAATCTACCCTCATAAATTAATTGTTTCTGCCACAATGACATACATTGTGGCATAGTTGCTCTTTGGAATGGAATTTGTCAAACCGAATGGAGAAGTTAATTAAGAATTTTTCGTGCCTCTACTGGCAGTAAAAAATACAAGAAATATGAAAGAAAAAGGTACCATCTCCATTCATTCGGAAAACATTTTTCCGATCATCAAACAATTTCTTTACACAGATCATGACATTTTTCTTCGAGAGTTAGTCGCCAATGCTGTTGACGCAACACAGAAGCTGAAGAGGCTCTCCTCTTTGGGTGAGTTAAAAGAAGATGTTGGTAAAAATCTTCGTGTTGAGGTTGAATTTAATAAAAAGAAAAAGACGATCACCGTGCGTGACCGGGGCATTGGGATGACAGCGGATGAAATCAAAAAGTATATCAACCAAATTGCCTTCTCAGGAGCAACTGAATTTTTGGAGCAATACAAAGACAAGGGCGAAGAGCAACAAATTATCGGATTCTTCGGACTTGGATTTTATTCTGCCTTCATGGTTGCCGACAAGGTTGAGATCATCACCAGGTCGTACCTGGAAAAAGAAGAAGCTTCGCGCTGGGTTTGTGATGGCAGTACTGAGTTTGAGATTGCCCCTACCAAGAAAAAAGAGCGGGGAACTGAAGTTATCCTTCACATCGCCAAAGAATCTGAAGAATTTTTAGACGAGTTTAAGTTGAAGGGCATTCTGGAAAAGCATTGCAAGTTTCTCCCGGTAGAAATCAAATTTGGCACCAAGGATGATTATATCCCTGATGGCAAAGACAAGGACGGTAAGGAAAAAACCAAGAAAGTAACCGTCGATAACATCATCAACAATACCCACCCCTTGTGGACGAAAGCTCCTTCCGAGTTAAAGGATGAAGATTACCTGGCTTTCTATAAGGAATTATATCCATTTGCCGAAGACCCTCTCTTCTGGATCCATCTTAATGTAGACTATCCATTTAATCTGACAGGGGTATTGTACTTCCCGAGGATTAAAAATGATATTGATCTTCAGAAAAATAAGATCCAGCTATACTCGAAGCAGGTATTTATTACAGATGAAGTGAAAGATGTTGTCCCTGAATTTCTCCAACTGCTTCATGGTGTGATTGATTCTCCGGATATCCCGTTGAATGTTTCCAGGAGCTATTTACAAGCAGACAGCAATGTGAAAAAAATCAACGCTCACATCACCAAAAAAGTCGCGGATAAACTAGCTGAATTGTTTAAAGATGATCGCAAAGCTTTTGAGGAGAAATTTGATGATATCGGATTGTTCGTGAAATATGGAATGATAAGTGAAGAGAAGTTTTACGATAAAGCAAAGGAATTTGTACTACTGAAAAACCTTGAAGGTAAGTACTTCACGTTGGATGAATACAAAAAGAGTGTCAAAACGAATCAAACCGATAAGGACAAGAATCTGGTGTATCTGTATGCCACAGACCCTGGCAAACAAGATTCTTTTATCAAGTCAGCTAAAAACAAAGCTTATGACATCTTGGTTTTTGACACCATCATTGATAGTCACTTTATCAACCACCTTGAACAAAAACTGGAAAAGACCCAGTTGAAACGAGTAGATGCGGAGACGGTTGACAAATTGATCGATAAAGATGAGAAAATTGAAAGCGTTTTAACGAAAGAACAGGAAGAAGAGGTTAAACTGGTGTTCGAAAAGGCTATAAATGATAAGAACATGACCGTAACAGTAGAATCACTGGCCGTGGATGAAATGCCGGTCGTAATCACTATGAGCGAATTTATGAGACGTATGAAAGACATGGCTGCTACTGGAGGAGGTGGATTCCCAATGATGGGAGGCATGCCGGACAATTACAATGTAGCCATCAATGCAAATCATCCTGTGATCGATAAAATCGTGCAGGCAAAAACAAGCAAGAAAAAAGAGACCTTGGCCAAACAGGCATACGACCTGGCCATGCTTTCCCAGGACATGTTATCAGGCTCAAGTCTCACAGATTTTATTGGTCGCAGTGTGACCCTGCTCTCCAAGTAGAAAATCGTAGGAAAATACCCTGAATTAATACTTGGGGTATTTTCCATTAGTTAAATGTCGGTCTTAGGGTATATTTTTGTGTTCTGATAGTATGAACTCGCTTCGAAACCCTAAAGTTAAAATCTTATCGCTCGGCACAATAGAATATCGCGAAGCCTGGAAGAAACAGGAAGATCTTTTCCGATCGACTATTGATATCAAGCTAAAAAATAGGTCCAAACCTCCAAATCAGCAATCTCTTACGCCGAACTACCTGCTATTCTGTCAACACCCACATGTTTATACCCTTGGCAAGAGTGGGTCTGAAGAGCATCTTCTTCTGGATAAAGAAGCCTTGGCAGATCGACACATTGACTATGCAGTTACTAACCGGGGAGGCGACATCACCTATCACGGTCCCGGTCAATTAGTTTGTTATCCTATTATTGATCTCGAAAATTTTTTTACAGATATACACATGTATTTGAGAACATTGGAAGAGGCGGTGATCAAAACTTTGGAGAGATTTCAAATAAAATCGGGTCGTATCAGGGGTTTGACCGGTGTGTGGGTGACCACACAACCTCCTCGAAAAATATGTGCCATGGGAGTAAAAACAAGCCGGTGGGTTACTATGCACGGGCTTGCCTTGAATGTAAATCCGGATCTTCATTATTTCGATCACATCGTGCCATGTGGGATCGACGACAAGGGGGTTACTTCCATGAAATTGGAGCTTGGTCAGGATGTGGACAGAACGAAGGTTCAAAACGAACTTGCCCGATCCCTAATGCAGCAGTTCAGAATGACCCCAACTTTGGGCCATTTGGACAAGGTATAGACCTACTCAATTGTATGCTTCCCGTATTCATTTACCTGTATTTTTCATTACCTTAACAACATGGTACTGAATATTGAGAAGGTACTCGTTCTTGACATCGAAACCGTTAGAGGGGAACAAGAATTTGAGGGTCTGGATGAACGCCTCAAAATTCAATGGGAACGTAAAGCTAGATTTTTAAAGAACGAAGAAGTAAAAACGACAGAAGAGCTCTATTTGGATCGTGCCGGCATCTACGCAGAATTCGGTCAGATCATTACCATCGCTTGCGGTTTCTTTGTGCGGGAAGAAGGGGCCATGCACTTTAGGGTTACCTCGATTACCAACAATGACGAACAGGTTCTGTTGGCTGAATTTAGTGAATTACTCAGTCGTTTTAACCAGTCCTCCCTCATTCTATGTGGTCATAATGCCAAAGAATTTGATTTCCCCTACTTATGCCGCAGGCTTCTTGTGAACAACCTTCCTTTACCGGAGGTCCTGGACATCGCCGGGAAGAAGCCATGGGAAATCAACCATCTGGACACCATGGAACTTTGGAAATTTGGGGATTACAAACATTATACTTCCCTGGAACTTCTCGCATCTATATTTAATATACCATCCAGCAAAGCAGACATAGATGGAAGCCAGGTGAGTGACGTATTTTACCATGACCATGATCTTGAAAAAATTGCCTTGTACTGTCAGCGTGATGTCGTCGTTACAGCCCAACTTTTGCTCCGGTTAAACCAACTCCCTGCCATGGATGAGAACCATATTCATTATATTGAAAATGACATTAAGCCTTAGACCTCCGGCTTAATACACTACTTTTGCCGGGATCTTATGAGTAAAAAGAAAAAGAATCAAATTCCTTCCAAACGAAAGAGAAAAGCCAATCCTAAAGCATTAAAAGAATCTATTTTAGACGTTCTTGAATCTGACCTTTCTAAAGCTTTCACTTCAAAACAATTAATCCGGAAACTGAAGCTTCGGGAACCCTCGGCCAAAGCCTCGGTGCTTCCCATTCTTACTTCTCTGGAAAAATCCGGTCAGGTCTCTCGCTTAAGAAATAGTTTTAGAAGTACTCGGGAGTCTTCTGTTGTGACGGGACGTGTCGATCACGTTAACTCCCGATATGCCTATGTGGTCACCCCCGGTGATTACGGGGATGTATGGGTAAGAGATTCTGACCTGCATACGGCCTTAGACGGAGACCTTGTTGAAGTGATCATTAAAGGAAAGAGCCGCGGCGCTCGGCCGGAAGGTAAAGTAAAAAAAATACTGGAACGTTGTCATACCGAACTGGTCGGTCGTATCGAATTTTCACCCAGATATGCGTTTGTCATTCCTGACAACAGGAAGATCCATGAGGATATCTTCATTCCAATTGAGTTTACAGGCCAATCGGCGCATAACGACAAGGTCCTTGTGAAAATAACAAATTGGCCCACCCCAGCAAAAAGTGCTGAAGGGAAAGTGACCCGTGTGCTGGGAAAAGCCGGAGAGCACGAAGCAGAAATGCACTCGATCATGGCTGAGTTCAACCTCCCCTTTGAGTTTCCACCGGGAATCATACTCGAAGCCGAAAAGTTAGGTAATCTCATTGATGGAAGCGAATTAAAGAAAAGGAAGGATTTTCGGAAACTGACTACGTTTACGATAGATCCGGTTGATGCGAAGGATTTTGATGATGCGCTTTCATACCGAAAGCTTGCCAATGGAAATCATGAAGTGGGGATTCATATTGCTGATGTTACCCATTATGTGAATTCTAAATCACTCCTGGAGAAGGAAGCAAGGTCCAGAGCCACTTCTGTTTATCTGGTAGACCGGACCATCCCCATGCTGCCTGAGCGGCTCTCTAACCAACTTTGTTCCCTTCGACCACTCGAAGACAAACTCACCATCACAGCTTTGTTTGAATTGGATGAACGGGGCAAAATTCGTAAGGAATGGTTTGGCAAATCAGTTATATTCTCGGACCGTCGGTTTACTTATGAGGAGGTCCAGGAGATCCTGAATAGCGGAAATGGAGCGTTTAACAAGGAACTTACATGCCTCAATCAATTGGCAAAAACGTTAAGAACCCATCGATTTGCCAATGGAGCTGTAAATTTTGAGACCACAGAAGTTAGATTCAGGCTAGACGATGATGGCACTCCGCTGGAAATAATTCCGAAGGTTCGACAAGACGCCCATAAGCTGGTGGAGGAATTTATGCTCCTGGCAAATAAGCAGGTTGCCAATTTCGTTTATCACCTTAAAGAGGGCAAGGAGAAAAACACATTTGTATATAGAACCCATGATTATCCCGATCCGGAAAAAGTGGCTTCATTTGCCCTGTATGCTAATCGGTTTGGGCATAACGTTGCCATCAACAACGGACAAATCGCTTCGTCAATTAATCAGCTGATTGAAGACATTGAAGGTAAACCGGAAGAGGACGTGTTGCAGAATCTGGCCATAAGATCCATGGCCAAAGCTATCTACACCACTGAACCCAAGATCCATTTTGGTCTCGCTTTCAAACATTATACCCATTTTACGTCGCCTATTAGGCGTTACCCGGATATGATGGTCCACCGATTGCTTCAACACTATCTGTCAAATGGATCATCCCCCAACAGAAATCTATATGAAGAAAATTGCCAGCATAGCTCGGACATGGAAAAAAATGCCGCAGATGCAGAGAGGGCTTCTATAAAATACAAGCAAGTTGAATTCATGCGCCATGCCGAAAAAAAACCATACGAGGGGGTGGTTTCAGGAGTTACAGAATGGGGTATCTTCGTTGAAATCATAGAGACACGTTGCGAAGGAATGGTTCGTATGAGTACCCTTACCGATGACTTCTATGAATACGATGAGCAGAACATCAGAGTGGTTGGAAGGAATAATCACCGAATCATTTCGCTTGGTGACAAGGTGAACGTCAGGGTGATAAAAACAGATATCGACAGAAGAACCATTGATCTTACCTTTGTGTAATGAGCCATGAAATCATATCTACTCTGGCAAGGGAGATCGATCAACGATTGCATCAACTAGGACTGCCCAATTATCCTGCTAATCTGTACGATCCGATCAATTATATCCTTAAGCTTGGTGGCAAAAGGCTTCGTCCCATTCTTTGCCTTCTTTCGTACCGGTTGTTTGATACTGACCTGGACAAGGTCTATCCTCAAGCCCTTTCACTTGAAGTCTTTCACAATTTTACATTGATGCATGACGATATCATGGACGAAGCACCACTTCGAAGGGGTGAAAAAACGGTGCATGAAAAATGGGATTCTAACGTGGGTATTTTATCAGGGGATGCCATGCTGGTAAAAGCATATCAACTGCTTTCTCAAACCGATGCCCGCCTATTACCAGCTGTACTCGATCGATTTAATACATGTGCCCTGGATGTTTGTGAAGGTCAACAGCTCGACATGGATTTCGAATCCATTGATCATATTGACATAAGTCAATATCTGGGAATGATTGAAAAGAAGACGGCGGCTTTGATAGGTTTTAGTTTTGAATTAGGAGGACTTGTTGCTCAGGCAAATCCCTCTGACTGCCAAAGACTTCTTCAACTCGGAACCCATTTGGGCATAGCCTTTCAGCTTCAGGATGATCTACTAGATGTATATGGTGGACAAGAGGTAGGAAAACAACCTGGAGGAGACATTATAAATGGAAAAAAAACTTATCTCATGGTGACGGCTATGAAGCGAGCCAATGAAAACCAACATCACATCCTTCAGGGTATAAAAACTTCGAATAAGTCCAAAGAGAAGATAGTCTCTACAGTCAAGGAAATCTATGGCAATCTGGAAGTTTATGATGCCACCCAAGACGAGTTGGACAAACATATGTCTCTGGTGAAAGAGTGCCTTGCTGAGATTGACACACCTTCCTTAGAACCTCTTAAAAATTACTTGGCTTCGTTAGCCAAGAGGTCCTTTTGAACTATCGGGATTCTTCCAACTCCCTGGCAGCAGCAAGAACTTTCTGTTCCAGTGATTTTTTAAATTCTTTCAGCTTGTTTTCAACGCTTTCATCAGATGTTCCAAGTATTTGAGCAGCCAATATACCCGCATTTCTGGCACCATCCAGTGCTACAGTAGCCACAGGAATACCACTTGGCATTTGAAGAATGGACAATATTGAATCCCAGCCATCAATTGAATTACTCGATTTTATTGGAACACCGATTACCGGTAAAGTGGTCAGGGCAGCCACCACACCGGGGAGATGAGCTGCTCCACCTGCGCCTGCGATGACCACTTTTACACCACGACTGCGTGCACCTTCGGCATACTCCATCAATCTGTGAGGAGCACGGTGGGCGGAGATAACTGTCATGTCCCAGGAGATCCCCAGTTCGTCCAATAAATCAGCTGCCCCTTGCATTACAGGTAGATCTGATTTGCTCCCCATCACTATATTGACTTGTGCTTTTTTCATTCTGTTTTATTTGGTGATTTGCAAAATTCGTACATACAGGTTTCCTAATAAAATTATTCTCAACTTTCGTGCCTGAGGATCCAAAGTATTTCTGAATCCCTCTTGTATTTTTTGTTGAGCCAGGGAAGATGACGGGATATCAATGGCCAGCGATGTTCATAGTCAAGGATAATTTCAGGTTGTCTGGTACGCAAAGCGTGATCCAAAAAGACCAGATTATCATAGTAACCCAGTTGGTCAAGGAACGGTTTTGCCAACTTCCACTCATAAAATGGGCCCGACATTCGTCCATAATTATACGCCTCTGTATGATCCCCCAATACCAACATGGATTTGCCGCTGATCTTATAGATTAATTTTTCAGATACAACCTTGGGTACTTTACGGGGTAGATACCAGTGCGTATAGCCATATGCGCTGTCATAATTTGTGAAAAGAACCATCGCTACGAAAATACCCGTTACCATACCGGAAACTCGTGAATTATCCGTCAGGAGAAGAAAATGCGTGGTGAAAAAAGTGGCCATGGAAATAAGAACAAATAAAGGCATCGCTGAGGACCCATTTACGAAAAAGAATATACCATTTGCTCCAATAAGCGCCATCAAAAACAACCTTGACAAACGGATTTGGTAATTGTTCAGCCTCCGTTGCCTACCCATGGTGATCACGCCAAGAAAACAAAACAGTAGAATAGGTATCCCTACTTTTACTAAAGGCATAATATTCTTTGATTGCAGGGATGACTGTTCAAAAGAGTGCAGAAGGAAATGATAAGTGAAATATCCAGTATCTCCGGTAATGATCCAGTAATAACAAAACACCATCATCAACGGAAGCAAACTACCATAGATGAATAGCGCATAACGACGTCTTAAAGTACGTGTAAAGGATAAAAAGAGCAGAAGAAAGATCACATTGAAAATAATAAGAGGGAAATAAAAGAGAACTGCGAGCCCTTGATATATACCAATATTTATGATCTGTTCATCTCGTTTAATACGAAATTTAACATGTGAAAGCAGGTTGCCAAGCGCAAGAAGCAAGAAGGTAATACCCATCTGTACTGGGGACAACAATCTGAACGATGGATGTAATGAGGTAAAGACGATATATACAAAAGCCGGTACATAGGTGCTCTGCTCATAGACCTTGTTTTTTATTGTCATATTGTTAATCAACACAGCTTGAATCACATTCAGAAACATACCAAACACGGACAGCACAAATGCACTTTTGCCAAACACCGAAACTATCCACCAATAAACAGTGGCTGACAATGGGGCCATGCCGTCCCATATCTGACTGTATAGGTGTCCGCCTTTCATGGCTTCCCCAATCACTAGCCAATGATGTACTTCCTTCGGATAGACCGGATAAATCCAGAATGGAATACTAAACAGCACCGCCAGGACAAAGACCGCTATTAGTCGGTATGGATCATTTATCTTGAAAAACCTAAGCACTGCACCAAATACGGCAGAATTAAAGTGATCACCAAATCATTTACTGCTAGAAGTCTCACCAAAGCTTTTTAATATCAGATTTGCATGTTTGTGAAGAACATCCACTAGTTTTATTATTTATTCCTAGCTCATGACAACAAAACGACAACACCAGGTCGCCAGGCTGATCCTGAAAGACCTTGCAGATATATTTCAGAAAGAATTTTCAGGGGGTTTACATGAATCGTTTGTTACCATCACCGATGTGGAGGTAAGCCCCGACCTGGCCATTGCCAGTATCTATCTAAGTGTGCTCAAGGCTACTGACAAACAGTCCATTGTTGATCAGATCAGTATGCAAAAGAGCCATTTGAGGGGAGCTTTGGGTCGACGGATAGGCAAAAAGATCAGGATTGTACCCGAATTGAGATTTTTTCTTGATGACAGCGAAGACAAAGCCATGAAAATCGAAACTCTGATTGATAGCCTGGAAATCCCTCCGGAGGACCCTCCAACCGAAAGTGAATGATATCCTTTCTACGATTTCCTCTCCTGGTTGCAAGAAAATACTTTTGGTCACGATCCAAGAAGAATTTCATTAATATCATTTCGGTGATCTCCATGTTTGTGGTGGGCATTGCCACCATGGCTCTTGTTGTTATACTTTCGATTTTCAATGGGCTGGAGGGACTGCTCAAATCACTATACGGCTCCTTTGATCCTGAAATTAAAATTGAGGCCGCCGCGGGAAAGAGTTTCGTGGCCACCGACAGCCTATTGGACCTTATTCGAAACCATGAAGGTGTAGAACACATGGTCAAGGTTATTGAAGACAATGCCTATGTAAGGTATGACAAAGCCGAGATGGTGGTTGTTTTGAAAGGAGTCAGTCGAAATTATTTGCGTGCAAATCATCTGGAGGACAAGATTACAGAAGGCAGACTACAACTCTGGAATGGGAATATACCCATGGCCATTATTGGTCAGGGAGTTCAATTTAACCTTGCAGCTGTCCCTGAAAATGACTTTTATTCTCTCCAGGTGTTCTATCCAAGAAAGGTAAGATCCAGGAGCTTGAACCCCAACGATGCTCTTAAGCACAAGAGCCTACATGTTTCGGGCGTATTCGCTATTGAGCGTCAGTTTGATGAAAAATACATCATCGTTCCAATTGAGTTTTGCGAGGACCTAATGAATTACAAAAACCGACTTACCTCTCTGGAAATCACTACCGGCCCTGGTCAGGAAGATCAGGTCAAAGAAAGCTTGCAGGAAAAACTAGGAGATCAATTCCGTGTGATGGGATCGAACCAACAGCATGCCGTTATGCTGCGAACGGTGAAAATTGAGAAATTTTTTGTATTTCTGGTCTTTGCTTTTATTATCGGAGTTAGTTCCATTAATATTTTTTTCGCCTTGTCTATGCTTGTGATAGATAAGAAAAGGGATATTTCAATGCTCTTCGCCATGGGTGCCAATCGCAGTCAGATCAGAAAGATCTTTTTGCTGGAAGGGATGATCATTTCCCTTGCAGGCGCGCTTTTGGGACTTGGACTTGGTTACTTGTTTTGTTTACTTCAGCAAAAAATAGGCCTTTTGAGCATGGGTCTTCAAACAGGGGTTGTCAATTTCTATCCTGTGAAAATGGAAGGAATAGATTTTATTTCAACCTGTATTACTATCATCGCGGTTACTTTGCTGGCCTCTTGGCGGCCATCAGCTCTGGCAGCTAGGTCCGATCAGGAAACGCTGATTTTATAGCTGTTTTAGCGGTTTAAATGAACGGGCAATTTCTCCAATAGTCTCAATGAGCAACTCAGAAGTTTCCTTCCCCTTTTTTACTTTGAAATCTTTGCTCCCCTGCCAAACCAATTTGTTGTTGTCGTTCCTAACTTCAAGAATAACGACTCCCTCCTTGTAATTTGTGGTATATATGTTATAAGGGTAAGGGGAATAACCGTAGTAATTGTACCCAGAGTAATAATTCCGTTCAGTATGAGTCTCACTTGTAGTATTCAGATTAATTTGAAAAGTAACATACAAGTCAGGCAAGGAAGATTCCTTATATCCTAAAGACAGAAAACCCTTCCTCACCTCATCCAGGATTAAGCTATCCAATTTTTGATGTTCCCGAGAGAGTTTGTCGTGATCGTAGTTTTCCCGAATGGTAAAGGATTTGTACTTATTACGCTCATACGTCGGATTGTAAAAGCTGACTACACGTGTGCCACCGCAAGCCATTAAAAGGATTATCCAAACATAAAAACTAGTATTTCTCATACAATTCTTGTAGCTCCTGCCTATCTTCATCAGGCAGATCTGACTGAGATAAAACATTCCACAAGTCTTTTCTGCTTCGAATGTTGTACCGGAGTTCTATCTTATTTTTCAAGTTGTGCCTCAACTTTCGAGAATAGATAAAAAGCGCCAGTTGCGATACAAGTGCCAGACTGACCAATAAATACAGAAATATCATATCTCAAGAAATTGATAATCTTCACTTACACCATATTTAACTAAATCACTAAGCATAAAAGTTTCCAATGTATCCAGCGATCGAATTTTGCAGTCGTACTCTGGCATAATTTCCAAAACTTCGAATTCAATTTTTTCCCCATAATTGCTAAGTCGATAGGTCTTGCCGGTCCTGATCGTATCAAAAGACGCCTGGAGTTGATAGTTTGTTTTCATATCAGGTATTATGCACTTGCTCGCCTATTCTTTACACTACGAATTTCGCTAAATTTGAAGCCAAAATTAACGAATAAGCCCATGCAAATCTCCGGTAAGATCCTTGAAATATTCGAGATCCAACAAATCAATGATAGTTTTAAAAAAAGGGAATTCATTCTCGAATATGCTGAGAACCCCCAGTATCCTGAAGTACTCAAAATGGAATGCATCCAGGACAAATGCTCCCTGCTTGACGCCTACAATTCGGGTGATCAGGTTGATGTAGAGTTCAATTTAAAAGGCAGGAAGTGGACCGACAAAACCGGCAAAGACGTTTATTTTACCTCCTTGCAAGCCTGGCGAATTAGTTCTCATTCTATGCCAGAAGCACCGTCGGATAAAACCGAAGTTCCAGAGTGGAACGAAGAAGAACCGGATAATACTCTTCCCTTCTAAACCTCTCCTGCTACCATGAACAAGAAAAAACGATCCATGAGGCCGGAAAGTCTCATGATGTCCTATGGTTATAAGTCTCATTTGTCAGAAGGGGCCATCAAATGTCCGATCTTCCAAACCAGTACGTTTGCCTTCAAAAATGCTGAGGCTGGCAAGGCCTTTTTTGAAGTAGAATATGGGTTACGTGAAAAAGGAGCCAATGAGGAACCCGGTCTTATCTATAGCAGGATAAATAACCCCGATCTTGAGATCCTGGAAGATCGATTGACATTATGGGACCGTGCCGAAGCATGCGCGGTCTTCGAAAGTGGAATGTCCGCTATTTCTACCATTCTGCTTGAATTCCTGAAGCCAGGACAGGTTATGTTGTATAGTGAGCCGGTGTATGGTGGTACGGATCATTTTATCAGGCATGTTCTGCCAACATTCGGCATCCGGTCCATTGGATTTCCTGCCGGTGAAGATAAAACCTCTATTCTACAACTCGTAAGTCAGGCAGGGGCAGAAGGAAGCATTGGTCTGATCTATATCGAGACCCCGGCCAATCCTACCAATGCGCTGGTTGACATCGCCATGTGTCGGGAAATTGCAGATGAGTTATCGTCGGTTGCCAACGACGTTTACCTTGTAGTAGATAATACATACATGGGCCCGCTCTGGTCGCATCCATTACAGCATGGCGCCAATCTTGTCATTTATTCCGCAACCAAGTACATCGGAGGACATAGTGATGTCATAGCCGGAGCTTGTCTTGGATCTAATGCCCTAATCGGAAGAATAAAGACACTACGAACTTTTTTGGGTAACATGGCCGGTCCATGGACTGGGTGGTTGTTAATGAGAAGCCTTGAGACCCTAAAAGTCAGAATGGAAGAGCAGGCAAGTAACGCCGCACATGTGGCCAATTATCTTAACAGTCATGATAAGATACGAATAGTACATTACCTGGGAAATTTAAAAGAAGGTGATAATGATTACCCGATTTTCAGAAAACAATATGATTCGGCAGGGGCAATGCTTTCTTTTGAAGTGAAAGGAGGAGAAAAGGAGGCATTCCGTTTTCTCAACTCACTTCAACTAATCAAACTTGCCGTGAGCCTGGGAAGCACTGAATCATTGGCAGAGCATCCAAAAACAATGACCCATGCAGATGTATCTGAAGAAAATAAACACACCATCGGTATAACAGATAGTCTTGTTAGACTATCAGTAGGTGTTGAAAATGCAGATGACCTGATTGAAGATTTACGCCTGGCATTGGAAAAAGTATAGGCTCATTGTAGATAGATCGTCTTGTATATATTGTAGGCTTTGTTAACTTAGCTGTCATTATTAGGTATTATGGCTCAGAAGCTATTTTTAGTAGAAGATGATGAGGTTTATGCAGAATTTATAAAAAAAAGTCTGCGTAAAAATTATAAAATCTATTCCTTTACTACTGCCGAAGACTGCCTGACGACCCTGAAGTCTATTCCCCCAGATATTATTTTATTGGATTACGATCTTCCTGGTATGAATGGAATTGAAATGTACGAGGAAGTGAAAGACACCTTGCCTGATCATGTAAAGGTGATCATCCTAAGTGCCATCGATGATGGTAATCTTGTGCTCGACTTCATCAAACGTGGAGTGAGGGACTATGTGGTTAAGGATGAAAATGTGATTGAATCCCTGCAATCTGTCATCGAGGGCTCTGACGATCTCTACTTCGATGAATGATATTCTCTTACCAGAGAGGTAGCTTAAGGATAAAGACAGACCCTGTTTTGGCCGGATGATACTCAATCTTGCCATTTAACTTTTCTGTAAGTGCCTGGGCCAAATAGAGACCAAGTCCGGAGCTGTGCTCACCAAAGGTTGTCTTGGTACCTAATACCTTGAATTTCTTGAAAAGATTTCCCCATTCATTCTTTGGAATCGGAACTCCTTCATTCCTCACACTGATAATAATTTCTTTTTCCAACTTCTTAGAGGATATGGTAATAACGCTTTGCTTTTTACCGTACTTGATCGCATTGGATATTAGATGATCGAAGATTCGGAAGAGAAAGTAGGCGTCAGAATACACATGATTTTTTTTACAGTCATAGTCTATTTTTATGTCTTTACGACCCGCCAACGCCTTCATACCGCCAACACTTCTTTGGATAATATCGCTTAATTCAAGATCATTTCGTTTCGGTTTCACTTCATAATCTTCCAAGGCCCGGAGGTCAAGTAAGTTATTGATCATATCTCGACCTCCCCTGATCACCATTGCCATGCTCTCCAATAGCTTATTTCGTTCTTCATCCAGAGGCTCCTCATCCATTTGAATTAAGTTAACCAGCGCATGAAGTTTATTGAAGGGAGACTTGATATCATGAGAAATGATCTTGAGCAATGCCTTGTTTTCTCTTTCAAGCTCAATCAATTTTTCCTTCAACCCAGAAATTATCTTATCATTTTTAACTTCCTCCATATCAGGAATTTGATGACTTAATCCGGCAAGGAACTGGCTGGTCCAACAACATCATTATATGTCCCGAAACATCAACAAGATTATACATCAAAACTAACCATGAAAAAGTCATTATATCCTGAATGGAGACCAATTTGTAACGTGAATTTTTTCTTCATTATTTTATTCATATCAACTAGAATAATGATTCATTTGGCTAAGCACGGCTTTAGCGGATTCAATATCCGAGATGTCGCTAATTCTCAAAAACAGTTTCCCGTGGGTCTCTCGCATTTGACACTGACGTTGGTGCTGCTGAACAAATTTAAGGACCTGGCCAAACATAGGTCCTTTATAATAGATTTCATTGGAAGATGGAATAAAATACCCTTTTAGTCTGCCTCCTTTTAGTGTAAGTTTTTCAAACCCCAGTGAAATAGCTAACCATCTTAAGCGAACCGATTCCAAAAGCGCGTTTACAGGTTCAGGAACAGGTCCAAATCGATCCTCCAACTCTATCACAAACTGCTCCAAGGCCGACTCATCCTTAATGGTATCCAATTGAGTGTATAATGCCAGCCGTTCGGTGATATTCGCCACATATGATTCAGGGATAAGGATCTCAAGGTCTGATTCGAAAACGCAGTCCTGAGAAAGGGTTTGTGCCAATCCATTCAATTCATCCTTAAACAGATCTTTGAATTCAGCCTCTTTCAGTTCTTTAACGGCATCGTCAAGAATCTTATGGTAGGTATCAAACCCGAGGTCCGAGATAAATCCACTCTGCTCGGCCCCAAGTAAATTTCCTGCCCCCCGAATATCCAGATCTCTCATGGCCACTTTAAATCCGTCCCCCAGTTCAGAAAACTCTTCAAGGGTGCTCAGCCTCTTGCGAGCATCAGATGATAGACCAATGGTTGGGGGTGAGAGTAAATAACAGAAAGCCTTCCTATTCGACCGGCCAACACGACCCCTCATCTGATGTAATTCCGACAAGCCATACATATGGGCCTGATTGATAATAATGGTATTGGCGTTGGGGATATCCAATCCAGATTCAATGATATTTGTGGAGACAAGGACGTCATATCCTCTCTCAATAAATTGGATCATCACTTTCTCCAGCTTATTACCGTCCATCCGGCCATGGGCGATACCCACCCTGGCATCAGGCACCAGTCTAACAACAATGTTGGCTATTTCATCAATATCCTGAATTCGATTATGTACAAAAAATACCTGACCCCCTCTTCGCAACTCAAACGAAATGGCATCTCTAACAATGTACTCATCAAATACCTGCAATCGGGTTGACACAGGCTGACGATTTGGGGGAGGGGTTGAGATGACACTCAGGTCCCTGGCACCCATTAATGAAAAATGCAAGGTCCTGGGAATAGGAGTAGCCGTTAGGGTTAGCGTATCCACATTCACCCTCATCTCTTTGAGCTTCTCTTTTACTTTAACACCGAACTTTTGTTCCTCATCAATAATAAGTAAGCCCAGGTTTTTAAACTTGACATCTTTGCTGACAATCCGATGTGTGCCAATAAGGATATTCATATCTCCTGATGATGTCTTGCCTAGGATCTCCCTTACACTTTTCGTTGATTTGAATCTGTTGACATAATCAATGGAAACCGGGAAATTTTTTAGGCGCTCAGAGAAAGTATGGAAATGTTGAAAGGCCAGGATCGTAGTAGGCACAAGCACTGCCACCTGTTTGCCATCAGACACGGCCTTAAAGGCAGCTCGAATGGCCACTTCTGTCTTTCCAAATCCAACATCACCACATATCAGGCGATCCATAGGACTGGTTTGTTCCATATCTCTCTTGGTATCAACAGTGGCTTGGTTCTGATCAGGAGTATCTTCAAATAGAAATGAAGATTCCAGCTCTGACTGTAAAAACCCATCCTTACTAAATGCATATCCCGGAGCATTTTTCCGTTTAGCATATAGTTTTATCAAATCACGGGCAATATCGCTGACCCTTTTCTTGACACGTTTTTTCTTGTTCTCCCATTCAGTTGACCCTAATTTACTTATTGGGGGAATAGTCCCTTCCTTCCCGCTATAACGAGAGATCTTATGCAAAGAATGAATGTTTACATACAATATGTCATCATCCTTATACACAAGCCTTATGGCTTCCTGGTGCGTATGTCCATTGTTTCCAGCCGGCACTTCCACCAGGCCTGCAAACCGACCAATCCCGTGGTCAATATGGGTAACAAAATCTCCTGGATGAAGAGCCTGAAGCTCTTTGATCGTCAATGCCTTCGATTTCCTGGTTTTATCCTTTACCCGATACCTGTGAAATCTTTCAAATAGCTGATGGTCAGTATAACAAGCAATACCGCGGTGCCTATCTGTAAAACCAGCTCTCAAACTTAGATTCAATGAATGGTAAGAAATTTCAGGATCGATTTCAGAAAAAATAGCCTGGAGCCGATCTAATTGTCCGGGGGATTCGGATACTAAAATGTTTTCTAAACTACTCTGACTGTTTATATCAAGAGTTTGGGCAATCAATTCAAATTTTTTATGAAATGATGGTTGAGGTTGTGACTCAATGATAAATCCCCGCCCTTCCGTACGAGTGAATCTTTGTCCGAATTCGATAACCCGAAAACGGTCTAATTCGCGAAGGAAAGAATTTGATGTTTCAAATAATTTATCTGGTGAACAGATCACTGAAGTCGACCCTGATATCTCCCGTTGGTTTTCATATCCCAGATGAGCCTTTTCATATGATTTTGTCAGGGTATCTAAGGTTAAGTCAAAATCCTTTATCCACACTTTTGTATTAACAGGAAGAAATTTCAGGAAGGATTCTCGTTCTTCTAAAATCAAGGTTTTCTCTACGTTTGGTATGACCTGAATCGATTTTTTCTCTTCAATAGAAAGCTGATTAACCGGATCAAAAGTTCGAATTGACTCTACATCATGTCCAAATAGTTCTATCCTATAAGGAAGCTCATAGGAATACGAAAAAATATCAATGATCCCACCACGTTGGGCATATTGCCCTGCATCATAAACAAAGTCCTTTTTTTCAAATTCATAAGAAGCAAGTTGTTCACCCAAGTTCGATAGGTCCAACTCCTCACCCACCTCCACTTTCAGAGTATGAGCTTTAAGTGATTTCTTATTAATCACTTTTTCACTTAATGCCTCGGGATATGTAATGATCATTTCTCCGCCAGCGGATCGATGGTTAATTCGGTTTAATATTTCCGAGCGCTGCAGCACATTGGCATTTTCAAGTTCGTCGTATTCATAAGGACGTTTATAACTGGTAGGATAAAACAAGGCCTCCTTTTTCCCTACAAGACCTTGAAGATCATTAAAAAAATAAGCGGCCTCTTCCTTATCATGTAGGACAAAAAGTTGGCTTTGATGATTTAAGGAGAAGACAGCCGCAGCAAGCACGGCATCAAGACTGCCTGACAGCCCACGAATTCTGATCCGGTGTCCATCATTTGGTTTTAACTCTGCGGCAATGGTTTGTATCAAACCATCTTTTTTATATAAATTTAAGAATTCAGCTGGGGACATTCCGGATTAACGCATTGCTTTACAGATATAACGCAAAGGTAACATGGTCAATATTATTCAAATGATAGATGGAAAGACATAACATATCAACCGGTACACCCTGGGAATCACATGTGGGTTATAGTCGTGCAGTAAAAATTGGGCAAATAGTAGAAGTGTCGGGAACGGTAGCCATTAAAGATGGAAAAGTAGTGGGTAAAGGTGATCCCTACATCCAGACCAGACGTATCCTTGAAATCATAGAAGATGTTTTAAAGAAAGCCGGTTGCGAGCTTAAAAATGTAATAAGAACCCGGATCTTTGTCACTGACATTTCCCAATGGGAGGAGATTGGGCGTGCACATGGAGAGGCGTTTCGAAATATTCGTCCGGCCACCTCGATGGTGGAAGTAAATGCCTTGATCAACCCCGACTATTTGGTGGAGATTGAAGCTACGGCCATAATTGGCAAAAAATAGAAATTCTGTTCAATAAATTTGCTTGATGCTTCCTTGATCAAGTGATAGGTAACCATACTTTTTCGCCAGCCATAAGGTTATATTTGCCCAGTGAAGATTCAGTTCCATAAATACCAGGCCACTGGCAATGATTTTATCTTAATTAACAACAGGGAGGGAATATTCCCTGTTAACCCGAAGTTGATCAACACCATGTGCGACCGGAGATTTGGCATTGGATCTGACGGGTTGATTTTAATTGGTAAATCAAATGAAGTCGATTTTACTATGACTTTCTATAACCCTGATGGAACACAAAGTTTTTGCGGCAACGGGAGTCGGGCTGCTATTCATTTTGCTTATACATTAAAGTTGATCGGAGATAGTGCTAGGTTCAAGGCCTACGATGGTGTACATGAGGGGTTCATCATGCCAGAAATGGTAAAAGTAAGCATGCGAGACGTACAAAATGGCAGAATGATATTGAATGGCATCTTTATTGACACGGGTTCACCACATTACGTAGAAGTAACTGAAAATGTTGAACTGTTGAATCTTATGACCCAGGGAAAAGAAATACGAAATGACCAGAAGTTCCATCCTAAAGGAACGAATGTGAACTTTATAGAAAAAACTGGTAAAGAACAGATCAAAGTGAGGACGTATGAGCGAGGCGTAGAAAACGAAACTTATTCTTGTGGTACAGGGGTTACAGCCTCTGCTCTGGTTTCAGTGAAGGAAGACGGCAGTCATCATGTTTCTGTCACAACAAAAGGCGGAGGCCTAACCGTATCCTTTGAGAAAGGCTCGAGTGGTTTTTCAAACATCTGGCTGGAGGGTCCGGCCGAGAGGGTTTATAAAGGAGAGTATAACATTCAATCCTTGGGGTAAAGCATATACCTTTGACATCTATATAAATGAAGGCAGTAGAATTTCATGGCTAATATATTGACAAAAGGGATCGCTAAGATCTTCGGAACAAAATCGGCCAAAGACATTAAGGCTATCATGCCTGTGGTCATTAAGATCAATGAGACATGGGAGCAATTGACGCCGCTTTCTCATGACGAGCTCCGTAAAAAGACGGGTGAAGTAAAGTCGAAAATTGACCTGCACCTTAAGGATATTGACGATCAGATCTCTGCCTTTCAACAACAGGTTGACGAAAATCCCGACCTCGACATCCATCAGAAAGAAGATTTGTTTAAAAAAATTGATTCACTTGAAGAATCAAGAAATGAGGAGTTGGAAATAATACTGACCGAGTTGCTGCCTGAAGCATTTGCCATCATGAAGGAAACGGCCAGAAGGTTTAAGGAGAATGAGTCCCTGGAGGTCACCGCTACCATGCACGACAAACAATACGCCGCCGACCATGATAATGTGATCATTGATGGCGAAAAAGCCATATGGAAGAACAAGTGGATAGCTGCCGGCAATGAGATCACCTGGGATATGGTCCACTACGATGTGCAATTGATTGGTGGAGTAGTACTACACCAGGGAAAAATTGCTGAGATGGCCACAGGGGAAGGAAAAACACTTGTCTCCACTTTACCTTCCTTTCTTAATGCCCTTGCTGATCGCGGTGTACACCTGGTTACCGTCAATGATTATCTGGCGAGAAGGGACTCAGAATGGATGGGACCCCTGTTTGAATTTCATGGCATCTCATGCGACTGTATTGACAAATATGAGCCACATTCACCAGGAAGAATCAAAGCCTATAATGCGGGGGTTACCTATGGCACCAATAATGAGTTTGGATTTGATTATCTCCGGGATAACATGGCCCGAAGTCCTGAAGAACTGGTGCAGCGCAAGCACCATTTTACCATGGTGGATGAAGTGGATTCCGTCCTTATCGATGAGGCCAGAACACCGCTGATTATCAGCGGACCAATCCCTAAAGGCGATGAACATGAGTTTTATGATCTCAAACCCAGAATTCATAAACTGGTAGAAGCCCAAAAGAAAATTGCGAACCAGTTTCTGATCGAGGCAAAACAGCTTATCAAATCCGGAGATGAAAAAACAGGAGGACTTGCACTTTTCAGAGTATATCGAGGGCTTCCCAAGTACAAACCCCTGATAAAATATCTAAGTGAGACGGGAATTAAACAAATCCTTCAAAAAACAGAGAATTTTTATCTCCAGGATAACCGGAAACACATGCCCGAAGCAGATGATCCCCTTCTTTTTACAATAGAGGAAAAGCAAAACAGCATTGATCTTACCGAAAAAGGAATTGACCTGATCACTGGAGAAGGTGAAGACCCGGAATTCTTCATCCTGCCCGACATTGGTGAGGAAATGGCCAGTTTGGAAAAAGATGAATCGCTTGATAACACCATTAAGCTTCAGAAAAAAGATGAAATTATTCAGGACTATACAGTAAAAACCCAACGCATTCATTCGGTAAACCAACTCTTAAAGGCATATACACTGTTCGAAAAAGATACCGAGTATATCATTGATGAAGGCAAAGTAAAAATTGTAGACGAACAAACGGGTCGTGTTATGGAAGGTCGTCGTTATTCGGACGGGCTGCATCAGGCTATTGAAGCCAAAGAAAATGTGAAGGTGGAAGATGCCACTCAGACCTATGCTACTATAACTCTGCAAAATTATTTCCGAATGTATCACAAGTTATCAGGAATGACAGGTACAGCGGAAACCGAGGCTGGAGAATTCTGGGAAATTTATAAGCTGGATGTCGTCGTAATCCCTACAAATAAGCCTATCACTCGATTAGATGCCGAAGATATGGTGTTCAAAACGGTTAGAGAAAAATTTAATGCAGTGGTGGACGAGATCGTATCCTTAACAAAAAAGGGGAGGCCTGTATTGGTGGGAACAACATCTGTTGAGATTTCCGAATTGTTGAGTAGAATGCTCAAGATGAAGCACCTTGAACACCAGGTTCTTAATGCCAAGCAGCATCAACGAGAAGCTGAAGTAGTAGCGCACGCCGGTCAGCCTGGAACGGTTACCATCGCAACAAACATGGCGGGGAGAGGGACAGACATCAAGCTTAGTCCGGAATCACGCGATGCGGGCGGTCTGGCAATTGTTGGAACAGAACGACATGAATCGAGAAGAGTAGACCGCCAGCTTAGAGGTCGATCAGGAAGACAGGGCGATATAGGCTCATCACAATTTTTTGTTTCCCTGGAAGACAACTTAATGCGACTGTTTATGCCTGAGCGAATAGCCAGGATCATGGATCGTCTGGGATTGAAAGAAGGAGAGGTTATCCAGCATTCAATGATCACCAACTCCATTGAGAGGGCCCAGAAAAAAGTAGAGGAAAACAACTTCGGAATCAGGAAACGACTGTTGGAATATGATGATGTTATGAATTCTCAACGTGAAGTAATCTACAAACGAAGACATAACGCTCTTTTTGGAGAACGACTGGAATTGGACATCATGAATATGTTGTATGATATCTGTGAAGACCTGACTTTCAATCATAAAGATGCCGAAGATTACAGTGGTTTTAACCTTGCTGTGTTAAGTGCGCTTTCAATGGACTTTGAGATATCACAGGACGAATTTGCTAATGAAAAACCTGAACTGATTGCAGAGAAGCTCTACGACCAGGCATATGCCAACTACCAAAGAAAAAACAAGGTTATTGCAGAAAAGGCATTTCCCATTCTTCAGGACATACAGAAAACACGTGGCGCTACCATTGAAAATATTCTTGTCCCATTCACGGATGGCGTAAAATCCATTGGTGTTGCTGCCAATCTCGAAACCTCTGTGAACACCGAGGGAGCAGAGCTTATACGGGCCATGGAAAAAATGATTGTGCTTGCCATTATAGACAATCTTTGGAAAGAGCATCTGCGTGATATGGATGATCTCAAACAGTCCGTTCAAAATGCAGTTTACGAACAAAAAGACCCCTTGCTGATCTATAAATTTGAAGCGTTTGAACTTTTTAAACAGTTCATTGCCAAGCTCAATGAATAGACCATTTCATTCCTGATGAAGGCTGAGATCCCTGTTCAGGAGTCTGACGAAGTACAGGAAGCCAGGGCTCAACGACGACAAAAATTACGAGAACAAAAGGATGAAACGCGTTCGGCCTTGAGTGGAGGTCAGGCCGGTGTTGCGAACCGGCAACCACAACATCATGTTGAGCCGGCAAAATCAGAAAAATTAGCCGGGCGAAATGATCGGGTGACGGTACAATATGCTGATGGTTCACTAAAGAAAGATGTGAAGTTTAAAAAAGTAGAAGAAGATGTGCGGTCCGGTCAATGTGTAATCGTTGATGGCTAATAGTATGGGTTTCAGGTCTGCTCTGATCTTAGCCATTTTTACTGGCTTTTTGGCTGCCTGTGCCACTGTATCAACCCAACAAACTGCTTCTTTTCACGACGACTTATCCCCGTTTCGACCTGAGCTATTCGATAATGGAGCTATGGCGGTGTCGGTGGATACGCTCAGTCGCGAATGGCGGAAAACTAAATACGATCTGACCGATACTATTTTTTCTGTTCTTGATTCAGTGGCCAGGTTTAGAAGATCTTCCATTGCCTACGTCAACGGATTTACGATCCAGGTATATGTAGGTGATAGCAGAAATGAAGCAAGAGAAGCGCGATTGGATGTGTTGCGGCATTTCCCTGATCTTCAGCCTTCCATGATCTTTGATCAACCTAATTACAAAGTTAGGATAGGTAGTTTTTATACCCAATTGGAAGCCTACGGGCTATACACGAGGATAAAACACGTATTTAAAAAGGCCATCCTGGTCCCATCGCGTATTTATTTAAAATAATGTGATTAATCAATATAAACTCGAATGAAAGCGCCTTGACCTCCTTGGTGTGGGTGGTGTGGGCAATCAAAGGAAAACCGTTTTATTTGATTTTAATAAAATAAATTTCTTTGCTTAAATTATAGATTCTTAGGTCGAAATCACGATTGAATAAAAAACCTGCCCAACTATATGAAATCGTAGGTTATTAAATGCAGAAAGAAGGCCATCTCTTACGGATCTTCCTATCCGAGGTAGTCAATCAGCAACCGGTTGCGCGAATCGTGCTGCAGCTTTTTTATCGCCTTTTCTTTGATTTGTCGTACCCTTTCCCTGGTTATGTTTAGGGTTTCAGCAATTTGTTCCAACGAAATGGCTGTTTGCTCTCCTATCCCAAAATACATTCGCAGTACCTGCTGTTCTCTGGGGTCAAGGGTCGATAGTGAACGCTCAGTTTCAATCTGGAGTGAACTAGTATATTCCAACTCACCGTCAGTGGAACCATTTGAGCCATCTTCCAATACATCCAGCAATGAGTTGCTCTCACCTTCTGCGAACGGCGCATCCACTGATACATGTCGCGTTCGGGCACTCAGAGTCCCTTTCAACTCCTTATCATCCATCTCAAGGATTTCGGCCAGTTCCTCATCTGTTGGAGCCCGGTTGTATCTTTGTTCCAGCTCTGCCATGGCTTTATTGATCTTATTCAGGCTACCCACCTTATTCAGCGGAATACGAACTAATCTGGAATGCTCGGCTAATGCCTGCATGATCGACTGACGAATCCACCATACTGCATAGGAAATAAATTTGAATCCCCGGGTATGGTCAAATTTTTGTGCAGCTTTGATCAGACCAAGATTACCTTCATTGATAAGATCATTCAGGGTCAGGCTTTTATTTTGATACTGTTTAGCCACTGACACAACAAAACGCAAGTTGGCTTTGACAAGCTTTTCCAAGGCTGCGGCATCTCCCTCCTGGATTCGCTGAGCTAACTCAACCTCTTCTTCAGAGGTGATCATCTCAATTTTATTGACATCTTGAAAATACTTTTCCAGAGATTGGTTTTCCCTGTTGGTAATGTTTTGAGTAATTTTTAGTTGTCTCATACTGGTCGTTTTAATTCAATTTGAGCCTTATCTCGTACCAACCTGCCCAACGTTATTTATCCAATGTTCGTTCGAACAGATTCCTTTATTTCTTGTAAAAAAGCTGTAATTAACGATAAAATGATACAAGGCAGAACAATTGGTAAGATCGTAAATTCCCAAATTCAAATTACAAAAGTAGTTGGTTAAGTACAGAAAATCACGGGAATTCGAAAAAATATAATATGCAATGCTGAGATTTAGGTTCGTTCTCTCCATAGCATTTGTGCTAAATTTGCAGTCTGTCTTTTTAAGCAGAAGAGTATTAAACTTCGGAATGTGGCGCAGTCCGGTTGGCCGGGCGAAGCCAATT
>Ga0114931_10001903_pt1 | contig 26601 bp, 25 predicted proteins | sample 2SBtaG_FD_89579 | JGI IMG/M metagenome (GOLD analysis project Ga0114931, IMG submission 89579) | Deep subsurface microbial communities from Kolumbo volcano to uncover new lineages of life (NeLLi) - 2SBTROV14_V59a metaG | ecosystem: Environmental > Aquatic > Marine > Volcanic | place: Kolumbo... | reverse complement strand
TTGAAGAAGTATATGAAAAACGCTGAGAACCCTGTGGGAACAAATATAAAAGACAATCTGACATCGTTAAAATTTTTATCAATAGCTTTGGCTATTCATAAAAATTTATGCCTCGCATCTTATCTCTTATATTTGTTTCTTGAAAGAAAGGAATTTTTAGAACCCCCCTGAAGAAAATTAAACAGGACGGTTACTTATTGAACGAACTCCAAACCATGATGTTTGAGAAAATTGATAAAACCCGCATCAATGGATTTGAACTATAAACCACAAAAGGTGTGTATATCCGCGGGAGGTATGTTGGATATATACAGAAAAGGTGAACATAGAAGTAGTTGGTAACAAGTTAAAAAAACAAATTTCGATGAATGAAAAATTGAAACAGAATAAACAAAATGCGATAGCCTTTTATAAAATGGCTTACGAAGGAAACCCGAAAAAAGCGACCGATTTATATGTTGGGTCTGAATACATTCAACATAATCCATTAGTTGGAGATGGAATTCAACCGCTTATTGATTACTTTGATAGAATGGCTAAAGAATATCCGAATAAATCAATTGAATTCGTGCGAGCAATTGCAGAAGGGGAATTAGTTGCTTTGCATACACATCAGATTTGGCCTGACAACGATGAATATGTTACAATGGATTTTTTCAGGTTTGATAGTAACGGAAAAATTGTGGAGCATTGGGATTCTATGCAACAGATTCCAAAGACTTCAGCTAATAAAAACACAATGTATTAAGCGACTCAAAAAACGAAATTGAAAAATGTTTTTTGTAAGTGTTTTAGTTTTTGACTTGTTGGAAAATTATCACTTGAATTAACAGATGAAAAGAATTTGAAAAATATAAAACACTGAATTCTCATTGAATAAAAAACCAGTTGTCAAAAAATATAGTACATGACGTAAATAGTTGTAAATATGGAAGATAACACACAAAATAAAATTGTCGTAATCTGAAAAATAATCGTTTCAAAGTGCGGCACGCACCATATTTAAACTGTTAAACAATTTAAAAAAAAAAGGAGGATAAAATGAAATTAATAAAATCATTTAAGAACAGGATAATAATTTTCATCTTAGTTTTGATTCTCCCATCTCCTCTTATTACTTTCGCTCAAGAAAATGCAACACTATATAAACGAGATACGCTAATTACAACAGCAAAAAAAATGATGGAAATCACTCGAAATTGTGCACTTATTACTTTAGATACTACAGGTCATCCTGACGCAAGAACAATGGAACCTTTTTCACCAGATTCCAATATGGTCGTTTGGTTAGGCACCAGTATATATAGTAGAAAAGTTAAACAGATTAAAAATGATTCAAGAGTGACACTTTATTATCAGGCACAAAATGCAGCAGGCTATGTTGTAATTAAAGGACAAGCCTATATAGTACAAGACTCATTAAAAAAACAGACTTATTGGAAAAAAGAGTGGGGTAGATTCTATTCAGAGGATAAATCTGAATATACTCTTATTAAAGTAATTCCAGAAAAACTTGAGGTTATAGATTATCAGCATGGAATTTTCGGGGATTCAATAACATTGGACGTACCATTTGTAAAGTTTTAACCAGGTAAATCAAAGTAAGTATTTTAATAATAATGTACTTAGTGTAAAACCCGCGCCTCAACACCGACCGCTCCGCCTGAGCCGGACAGGCTATTTTAGTTCGGTGAATTTGAGATTTTTGAAATTGTGTTTTAGTTTATCGCACTTGTTATGGGCGGCGGGTTAGGCGCAAGGCCGTTAGGTTTAGATAGTGGAGGATAACTTTATGAGTGAAAATAAATCAGTCGTAACCTTGAGATTTATTCGCATTGCAGGGATTATCGCTGCCATTGCGGCGGCTGCCAATGGAATAGGGGATATTTTCTACCAGGCAGTTCCAAACGGAGTGTACGATAACAACATGGAATACATGTGGAGGGTTCCTGAGAATTACCAACGTTTTGGAGCCTACATTGGGCTTTTCGCGATAGCATTGAGCTGGGTTGGCTATTGGCATGTCTATCAAGGTATCAGAAAGGCCGGACGAGGTCTTTCGCTTCCGCCGTTCTTGATCGGGATGTTCACGATACCGATCGGGTGTGCGTTACATTTTGGCCTGTTCTATCCGGCCCTGGTCGGCCATCAGATCATCGCTAGCTCCGGTGATTTGCTACAGGTCCTCGAACAGCTGTACACGTCTATGGTCCATACGAACTACATTCTCGGGTTAGTCTATCAGAGCGGTGTAATTGTGTTTTCATTATGGTTAATGGTAATTGTCTTCATGGGCAGGACACATTATCCCAGGTGGTTTGGGATCATGAACCCAATGTTCCTGACTATAGCCTATGTTCTCCTGGTTCCTCTGATTCCGAAGTATGGAACCTATCTTTCTCCGGCCGCCGCGCTTACCGATGCACTATTTTTCGCGGTGTCAACCAAATTACTTTGGAATATTGAAACCTAACAACAGAATGCAGCCGCCTTGCCACGCATGGCGTGAATCGGGATTTTGAAGTTTTTTATCCGTGGCAAAGCTGGTGATGCGCAGGCCGTCAGACTGTCTAAAAGCCCAATATTACTTTGTTAATAATTCCCATGCCAGGTAATCTTGTTTAAAAGCTGTTTTAGTGTTTGTTAAGAAATAAAGTTTACAGAATTGACGCAGTTATTTTTTTTATTTTCGAGGCATAAAAGTTGCGAATAGCCACAGTTTATTTAAGACTTTGATAACGATGAAAATAAGTAAAAGAACAAGTCAAAATGATAAGGTTATTTCTTAACAAGCACTTAGGTGCAAGTGTGTGCCCTGAACGAACCATGGGCAAATAACAAGGTGCTCCGGTGCTGCAAATAAGATGGGGGAGGGCCCTCCGCCGGCAATGTACAGGCAGGCCGGCAAACCGCCCCACGGTGCTGACTGGATGACCATGAGGTATTGAACGGTTTGGGAAAAAGTACAGTTGGATGTATTAGGTAGGCATAAAAAAGATGAACGAAAGTAAACCTCTGATGAAGTACCGAGAAAACGAACAATCAGTCAAACCCCATCGTAACTCCATTAATTCCGTTTTTTGTATTGTGGACCTCTATGAAACGTGAAACACCTAACGGTAAAATATTAGGTCCCGATAGATGAAAAACGTGGTCAATATCCCAAGTATATAGATATATACAACTGATACTCAACGAAATTGTTAGCTGATATTATTTGTATTAATTATTTATTAATTATTTGTTAATTTTTTGTTGTAAAATTTATTTTTTTACATATGTTTGCAGCTCACTTTTAAAAAATATTTTTATGAAGAAAACATTTAGAATTTCGTTGCTGATTATATCAGTTGTATTAATTGGCTCGAGTATTTTTTTTACATCTTGTAAAAAGAAGGAATCGCCGAAGGATCCTGATCAGGTGGCTTATGATGCTGCGGACGGAGTAAATGGTGCCCGTCTTTTTGACCATGTTTTGGACTATAAAGAATTAAAGGACACAGATTTGCGATCACATTCTGATTTCTTTAGATGTAAAGTTTGTCATGGTTGGGACTTGAAAGGACAAAATGGTGTTGCTCATGGACAAACAGAAACCGCCAATAAGCCTGCATCTGCTGACGTAATGTTGGTAACAGATGTTCGTGTTAATGATGGCATCCGCGAAATTTATGACCACATCATGAATAAAGGCGGACGTGATCCTAAGTCAGGAACTTATAACTCCAAAATGCCTGATTATAGTAAAATGTTAACAGAAAAAGATGCTTGGGACTTGGTGAAGTTTATAAAAGAAACTGCCCATGAAACAGATGACTTCTATACATTAACTATTAATGCGGATGGAAGCCATTCATTTTCTGATATTGGAAAAAACGGAGATGCCGCTGCCGGTTTAGCAACATTTAATGCCAAATGTGCAAGTTGTCATGGTGCTGACGGATCAAAAATCAATATCTATTGTCATGGCGAATGGTTAGGTGACATGTTCAGGAACGATCCTCATGAAATTCAACACAAAGCAGTTTGGGGTATGCCTTTTGATTATACACATAGTGTAACAAATGGTTGTCCTGATGCCGGTATGATGCCTGCAACAGGTATCACCGATGATGACATCAGGAATTTGATGGTAATGGGACAGGACACAACTGCTTTCCCCAGTTATCATGATTAAATTTCCTACTGATAAAAAAATCTTTTCAAAATAAAAAAAGGCAGGCTTTTAAAAGCCTGCCTTTTTTTATTTATATTTAATTTATGTTTGACCAGGTAATTTTTTAACTTGCAATCAGGGTCAATTCATTTTAAAATCCCAATAATAATCTTCTTCGCCTTTTTCAATTCCTTCCGGTGATTCCTGTAACCAATAGGCAGGGGTTACAATTTTGGAATCAGGCGTCTTGAGCCGAAGTTCGTAAACGCAGATCACCGGGTTAAACAACAAATCTGTTACGCCTATCGTAAACAAATCCTTGTTCTCCTGGTCTTGTTCCACTTTCACCTCATATCCGTTATGTATCAAAAGCTTTTCAAGAAAACCAACCCTTTCTTTTGAAACATTTTCTTCGACCAGGCGGCATGGTGTACCGGCAATTTCCTTTTCAATATGGTTTCCCTTGTTCAATGGCATTTTTTTCTTTTTAAATTAGAACAGCAGGCTGCTTAAAGACATGATATATTCAAAAATTCCGCTGGCAAAACCGACAAAAAAGATACCTGTGGCACAAATCAACAGACTGATCCGCATGGTTACAGGACTTTTAAATGCCGCAATGGGTTGATCCTTTTTATCAATAAACATAGCTTTAACCACTTTCAGATAATAATACAACGAGATGGTGGCATTGATAACCGCAATCAATATCAGAATAAAATATCCCTGGCTTCCGGCAGAGGTGAAAAGGAAAAATTTCCCAAAAAATCCTGAGACTGGGGGAATACCGGCCAGCGAAAACAAAGCAAGCATCATCACCAGGCTTAATTTGGGATTGGTGGAATAAAGGCCCTTATACCCGGAAATGGTTTCCACGCCGGAAGCATTGAATATTGCAGTAGCTACACCGAAGGCAGCAAGGTTTGTAAAAACATAGATCAGCAAAAAGTACACAATGGTGGTCATTCCGAGGCTGCCTGTCCCCATAATTCCCAACAGGATAAAACCCGCCTGTGCGATGGAAGAGAAGGCAAGAAATCGTTTTATGTTGTCCTGGCGCAAGGCAAACAGGTTACCGATGGTCATGGTGAGGACGGCAAGTGCATATAAAACATTTTCCCATACATGGATTATATTTTTAAAAACCGTAAACAGGATGATAGCAAAGATAAAGACAGCCGCACCTTTTGAAACCACTGATAAATAGGCCGTTATATTTACAGGAGCCCCTTCATAAACATCCGCAGTCCACAAATGGAAAGGAACCAGCGAGATTTTAAATCCCATTCCGCCCACAAAGAAGATAAATCCCAAAATAATCAGGGGCGAGGAGGAAATATTCGGGGCAATATCCTTAAAATATATTGATCCGGTAGCCCCGTAAATCATTGAAATTCCATAAAGCAAGACTCCGGAAGAAAGTGCAGATAACAGAATGAGTTTGACACCGGCTTCGGCTGAACGGCTTTTAAGCTGATCGTAAGCCACCAAACCGGCAATAGGAATACTGGCTGTTTCGAGTCCAATGAAAAAAGTCAGGAAATCACCGGAGGAAATCATAAAGTTCATCCCGACCAGGGTAAAAATTACCAAAGCAAAAAACTCGCCCATTTTATGCGCATTCTGCTTTTTCCTCAGATACCCTCCCGATTGAAGGAAAACGATCAGTACGGCCAGGTTTAAAATGTCTTTCATAACCCCGTGAGTTTATTCTCCTGAAAAGAGCCGCCGAACAATTCCCCGGATTTGACTGGGAAAAAGCTCAACAGGAAAACCACACTGAAAAGTATCAATGAAAAATGAATAATCTTTGTCTTTTTTCCTGCCGGAAGTAAAAGATCATAAATAATAATTGAAACTGCAGCTATGATCAACAGCAGTTCATGGCGCAAAAGTAAAACGGTTTGAAATCCGGTCATTTTATCAAAATTATTTTTTCTTCAGTTCAACACATTTTTCTCAACTTATCAATGCAGGTACATGGCCAGCTTGTCAACAATGGGTTGTAAACTTCCCATGATGGTATCTGACAACCACAGCGGGAGAATACCGATGCCGACAATACCAGCCATCAGGGTAATGGTACTTAACTTTTCATGCCACCTTGCATCCTGCAATTTGAGATGCTCTTTGTTTTTTATGGGCCCCTGCAGGAAAATACCGATGACCCGCAAAATATACACTGCCGTCACCACAATGGAAGAAGCCACCAGGATGGACGCCACGCGGTGGAAAAGGTCCATGTGCTGGAAAGCCCCGAAAAAGATTGTCATTTCTGCAACAAAGCCGCTAAACCCCGGCAAACCCAAAGAAGCAAAACCGGCAATCATGTACATTGCTCCCAGAAAAGGGATAACTTTCAGTAAACCACCCATTTTGGTTATATCGCGCGTGTGTGTCCGTCCGTAGATCATCCCGATGAGGGCAAAAAACAGGGCCGTCATCAGTCCGTGGGAGATCATTTGCAGGATAGCACCGTCAATAGCTGTTTTGTTCATCATCAGCAAGGCAAAAAGGATCAGCCCTACATGGCTCACCGACGAATAAGCATTGATGTATTTCAGGTCTTTTTGCATGATGGCACCAAAGGCTCCGTAAACAACACTAATCGAAGTTAAGATGATAAATATCCAGGCCATCTCAGTAGCCGCTTCCGGCATAAGGAACATAGCAACACGGAAACATCCGTAGGCACCCAGTTTCATAAGCACCCCGGCATGGAGCATTGATACGGCTGTAGGAGCGGAAGCATGGCCGTCGGGCGACCAGGTATGAAACGGGAAAAGCGCACCAAGAACACCAAAGCCGACAAAAGTAAGTGGAAAAAAGAACCGCTGGGCTTCGATAGGCATGTGCACTTTGGCAAGTTCAAGGATGCTAAACGTAAAAGGGCCTCCGTTGGGGGCAGAATAGAAATAGAGCCCAAACAGCCCAACCATGAGCAAGGCAGAACCACCCATCAGCATCAGGGTAAGTTTCATGGCAGCCATTTCCTTTGGGCCGCTTCCCCAAATACCAATAAGTAAATACATGGGAATTACCGCCAATTCATAAAAAAGGAATAAAGTAAACAGTTCCAGCGAGATAAAGAAACCGAATACGCCTGTTGCCAACAAAATAAGGGTGATAAAAAATTCCCGCGGAAGATATTCCATTCCCCATGAAGCAAACACACCGGCAAAAATTACCACTGCCGTCAGCCCAATCAATGAAACGGAAATGCCGTCCACCCCGACGATATAATGAATATTTAAGCTGGGAAACCAGTTATAATCTGACACTAAGATCATTTCATGCAGATCACCGGCCCCTTTTACCGAAAGGTAATAAAATATCAAACCGGCAGCCATCAGCAACTGTATCCCCATTCCAACAGCTGCAACAATCCGTGTTCCCTTCAGGTCACTGGTAAACATTATTCCGATTATCGTTAAAACCGGAACCAGTACAAACAAACTCAATATACTCACTTGTCAACTATTTTAAAGTTCATAAAATATTCTTTAATTACCCGTTCCCGTTTCATTAGCCCAGATAATAAAGAAAGGTTAAAACAAACAGGATGACTCCGGCAACATACACAAAAGCATATTGTTGCAACTCCCCTGATTGAAACCTTTTAATTTTTTTTGAAATGGCCACAGTAACTGAACCTATGCCCATCATGGTGCCGTCCACGATGTGACGGTCGAACCAGGCAACAGGTCGGGCAACCATGTTAAACAGAATATTTTTAGTGATAAACAGGTAAATTTCATCAATATAAAACTTATGGTAGGTAATTGTATAAAGTCCTCCAAACCACCTGGAAAGCCTATCAGGAATGTCGTTTTCCTTTTTGTACAAAACCCATGCACCCGCAATACCCAGCAAACCGATGAGTACTGAAGCGGTTATGAGCATTGGTTCCGGTTCGGTGGTAAAAGGTTTCATGTCCGGTGATATCAGGTTATGAAACGGAATAAAACCAACAAACGTGGAAGCCAGTGCCAGAAAGATCAGCGGAATGGTCATACTAAGCGGCGCCTCATGAGGTTTGTGTTTGTACTGTGTATTTTTCCCCCAGAATACACCGAAATAAAGCCTGAAAATGTAAAACGAGGTGATACCGGCGGTAATGTATTCTGTGTAAAAAAGCAGTTTGTTGCTGTGGTAAGCTGCAGCGAGGATTTCATCCTTACTGAAAAACCCTGCAAAAGGCGGAATGCCTGAAATGGCAAGTGCTGCAGCGAGATAAGTAAGGTGCGTGACGGGCAGGTATTTTCTCAATCCGCCCATGTCCTGCATAAAATTGGAATGTACAGCGTGAATTATGGCGCCGGCAGTCAGAAACAAAAGCGCTTTAAACATGGCATGCGTAAAAAGGTGGAACATGGCAGCCATGTAACCCAACCCGGCTTCACCGCCATATCCCGAAATCCCCAAACCAACCATCATGTAACCTATTTGCGATAGTGTGGAGTAGGCAAGTATCCTTTTAATATCATTTTGAGTGATGGCAATAATGGCTGCAAATAAAGAAGTAAATCCACCCACATACCCGATAAAGATCAACACATCCGGTGTGTGGAAATAATAAACGGGAAACATTCGGGCCACTGTGAACACACCGGCAACCACCATGGTTGCTGCATGGATCAACGCCGAAACCGGGGTAGGGCCTTCCATGGCATCGGGCAGCCAGATATGAAACGGAAACATGGCTGATTTTCCTGCAGCCCCCATAAACACAAGTCCCATGGCCCACGAAAGGGCTGAAATCCCCATGAAACTCAACCCGGCCAGGTTGCGGTATATGTCCGAACCGGGTTGTGTCAGTTTTTCAAAATCAAAAGTGTTGGTGTAAAACGACAAGATCAGAATACCGATCAAAAAACCCAGGTCGGCAAAACGGGTAACGATAAATGCCTTTTTCATGGCAGCGATAGCAGAGGGTTTTTCATAATAAAACCCGATCAGCAAATAGGAACAGGCACCTACCAGTTCATAAAAAACGAACATTTCGAAAATGTTGGTCGACATCACCAGCCCCAGCATTGAAAAGGTAAACAGTGACAGGAATGCATAAAAGCGCTCAAAACCCCTTTCCCCTTTCATGTAGCCCAAACTGTAAATATGCACCATAAACGAAATGGTTGTAACCACCACCAGCATCATCACCGAAATGGGGTCCAGCAACACACCCATCTGCATCTGAAGGGTATCTGTCAGGGAAAGCCACAACCAGTTAAAAGGGATAAGGGCCTGATAACTGTCAACGGCACTTGCAAAAAAATACTGGTAAGCAACGATCAGTGACAAAAGAAAAGAAATTGCCAGCCCGACTGTCCCCATCAAACCGGAAACAATGGGTTTCCATCTGTTCCCGAAAAGCCCTGTGATGAGAAAAACCACAAACGGAATGAACGGTATCAGAAGTGTATATGAATAATCAGTCATCTCAACTATTTTTTTTAAAATTTCATTTCATTGACATTATCCGCATTGATGTTGCGTATTCTCCTGTATATATTGATTATCAGCGCAACGGCAACCGAAGCTTCCGCCGCAGCTATACCAATAATAAAAAGGGAGAAAAAATGCCCCTGCAATTGATCGGGATAAAGAAACCGGTTGAAGACCAGGAAATTTATGACCACAGAATTTAAAATCAATTCGACGGACAATAAAATGGTGATCAGGTTTTGCCGGATGATAAAACCCGTAATTCCGATAAAAAACATCAGCGTACTGACCACAAGAAAATGATAAATAGATAATCCCTGAATCATGTCAAATATAAATTTTAGTTACTTTCTTTTTTCGCCACAACAATTGCAGCAATCATGGCTGCAATTAATAAAATACTGATCAGTTCAAAAGGCAGCACATAACCGTTTTTCCCTAAACCAAGGAGTTGGTTTCCTATTAAATGCATCGTAACAGGCACTGTCTTCAAAGCCGGATCTTTAGAAAAAGGCTGTAACAGAATTACCCATAAAGCTGTAGCACTTCCAATCACCAAAACAGTCAGGCCCATCCATAACTTCCAGGTAGAAGGCCTTTTAAATTTATGGCTGATATGGCTCGTCAGCAGAATACTAAAAATGATCAGCACAACAATGCCCCCGGCATAAAGTGTTAGCTGCACACCGGCCAGGAATTGATAATTCAAAAGAAAATAAAACCCGGAAGTGGCAATGAGCACAAAAAGTAAATAAATGGCAGACCGGAGCATTTTTCGTGAAGCAATGGTCATTACCGAAAACAATAAAATAGTGGCGGATATCAAATAAAACATAAAAACCGGTAATGTCATGACTTTACCTCCTTCTTTTTTAATGAAGAACCCGGTTTATTTAAGACTTTTGTCAACCTGGTCCGGTCAAATACGGCATGTTCAAAGTCCTGTCCCCAGGTAATTGCATTGGACGGACAGGTTTTAATGCATAATTCACAAAATGTACACATAGCCAAATGATAAATGTGTTTATCAATGGCCCTCACCATTTTTCCATTCTCATTGGGAACCCTTTTGGTTATAATTTCGATGGAACCATTGGGACAGTTCATCTCACAAATGCCACAGCCCGTACACTGATGCTGGTTGTTTTCATCGTGAGGCATGATGACTTCCCCTTTAAAGCGGTCTTCCATTTTCAGGGTTGCGAGGTTTTCAGGGTATTGTTCCGTGACTATTTCGCCCGGGGAAATGAAATATTTCCCGGTCACGCGCATCCCTGTCCAAAGGGAAACAACCCCTTTATAAATATCATTTATATATCTTACAACACTGTTCATCTTATTTCAAATACTATTTAAAGTACAATCCCATTAAAACAACAAAAGAAATGATCACCGTATTTATTAAGTTGAGTGGCAAAAGGTATTTCCATTCCAGATTCAGCAGTTGGTCAATTCTCAGGCGCGGGAAAGTCCATTTGAACCACATGATGATATAGATAATCACAAAAGTTTTCCCGAAAAACCAGATAATGGAAGGGATATAATCCATTATTTGGTTAAAGCCTTCCCAGCCGCCAATGTGCAAAGGCATCCATCCGCCTAAAAACAGCGTGGCGGCTATGGCGGCCACAATAAACATGTTCATATATTCGGCCAGAAAGAAAAAAGCAAATTTTATCCCTGAATACTCAGTGTGAAAGCCGGCTGTCAATTCCGACTCGGCTTCAGCAAGGTCGAAAGGCCCCCTGTTAATTTCAGCCGTAGCGGTAATCAGGTAAAGTACAAAAGCGAAAACAGCGGGGATATGTCCTTTAAAAATCCACCATCCATCGGCCTGGCTCTCAACAATAGTAGAAAGTTGCATGCTGCCTGAAAAGATCACTATTGCCAACAGGGCCAGGCCCACCGAAAGTTCATAGCTTATAATTTGCGCTCCGCTCCGCATGGCGCCGATCAAGGAGTATTTACTATTGCTTGACCATCCTGCAATAAGAATACCCACCACACCAAGGGATGAAACAGCAATGACATAAAATATCCCGATATTCAGGTCTATGGCTTGCAGACCCTTCGCAAAAGGGAGGGCGGCCATAGCCATAAACGATGCAATGATCACAACAAACGGAGCCAGGTTAAACAAAAACTTATCCGCATTTTTAATCGTAATCAACTCTTTCATCAACAGCTTGATCAGGTCGGCAATGGTTTGAAACATCCCCCACTTTCCTACACGGTTTGGCCCTATCCGGTTTTGAATAACCGCACATACTTTCCTCTCGAGGTAAACCAGGAACAACCCCAGCAGAGCATAAAAAATCAAAAAGACAAGCCCTAACAGAACGAATTCCGTTAAAGTGGCCATCCAGGGAGCCATGGCATCGTTCAGGCTCTTGTCAATCGAAGATGTTAATGTTGAAAAACTGTAAATATCCAATAAGATCATGTTACAAATATTTATCGGTCAATATCCGGGATTACCAAGTCAAGAGAACCGGTAATAGCTACCAGGTCGGCAATGATGCCCCCTATGGCCAGTTGGCTCAATACAAAAAGGTTGCTGAAATTAGGAGAACGGAATTTAATCCGGTAAGGATATTTTTCACCTTTACTGACTATAAAAACCGCGAATTCCCCCCTTGCTGCTTCTACACGCTGAAAGTATTCCCCTTCGGGAAGTTTAACAACGGGTTTCATCTTAGCAGTAAAACCGCCTTCTTCAGGCATATTCTCCACCAGTTGCTCTAAAATATTTAAGGATTCCTCCATTTCATCCATACGGACTTTATAACGGGCAAAAGAATCCCCTTCGGAATAAAGTATTTCATTGAATTCCACTTTATCGTAAATTCCGTAAGGTGCCGTTTTTCTAATGTCACATGAAAAACCCGACCCCCTGCCGGATGGACCCGTAACTCCATAGTTTACAGCCATTTCTTTATCCATCACACCGATACCGATGGTCCGGTTGTGAAAAATTACATTGTCGGTTAACAGGTTTTTATAATCCGGAAGCTTTTTGCGGAAATACTTTACAAATTCAAGGGTATGTTTCCTGAAATCCGGATGGACATCGTGCATCAGCCCTCCCGGGGTATTAAAGCTGTGGAGCAGGCGAGAGCCAAAGGATTCCTCAAAAATAGCCAGTATCTTTTCCCGGTCGCGCATCCCGTAAAAGAAAGTGGTCAGTGCGCCCAGGTCCATGCCGAAGGCACTCCACCACAGGTGATGTGAGGCAATGCGTGTCAATTCGTCCAGAATGGCCCTGATGTATTGAACCCTTTCGGGAACCTCTACACCGAGGGCATTCTCCACGGCAAGACAAACCGCCTCATTATTGATGTGTGCCGAAAGATAATCCATACGGTCAGTCAGGTGAATGATCTGTTTGTATGTGTTGGACTCGGCCATCTTTTCCATGCCCCTGTGGATATAGCCGATATGAGGGATCATATACTTAACCGTTTCACCATTCAGGCAAACCTCCATCCGTAACACACCATGGGTAGAGGGATGTTGAGGGCCCATATTAACTATATAATCCTCATCCTCTTTTAGAATTATTTTTTTGACTGCTTCTTCGCTCATTTTAATTGGAGTATTCAATGATGTTTACGTCGTCTTTAAAATCCTTTCGCAAAGGGTAACCATAATCATCTTCAAGAAACAATCTTCTCATATCGGGATGGTTGTTGAAATGGATACCAAACAGGTCGAATACTTCCCTTTCGTGAAATTCTGCAGCAACCCAGAGGTCAGAAACGGTATCTATCCTGGTTTTATCGCGGTTTGCCAGATCAGCCTTTAATACGATCATTGTATGGGTAGGCGTTGATTCAAGATGATAAACCATGGTGAATTTTTCCAGATGGTCAACAGCTGTCAGACTGACCAGATAATCAAACGGCTGTTCTTTGAAATTTTTAAGTGCTCCTGCCGCATCGTGTAATTTGCCGGATGGAACAGTTAATTCAGGATATTGAAAACCCTGGATCAACGTACCATAAGGAATGGAATTGGCAATAAATTCCAGTAATTTGTTATTTTTTCCCATCACGCCCGTTATTATTTGATTTTCTTTTTTTACTTACCTGCACTTTGGTTTTGATTTTTCGCTGAAGCTGCATCACACCATAAAGTAAAGCTTCAGGCCGGGGAGGACAGCCTGGAATGTACACATCCACAGGCAAAACATGGTCAACACCGCGGACAACCGAATAATTATTATAAAAAAACGTCCCGCCGGAAACGGCACAGGCCCCCATGGCAATTACATATTTCGGTTCAGCCATCTGATCATAAAGCCGTTTGAGGACAGGAACCATTTTATGAACAATGGTGCCTGCCACCACAATCACATCCGCCTGCCTGGGGGTGGCACGATAAACCTCAATGCCAAAACGGGCAAAATCGTAACGCGGTGCCCCGGCCGCCATCATCTCAATGCCACAACAACTGGTTGCAAAAGTCAGCGGCCAGATGGAATTGGACCTGCCCCAGTTCAACACCTTGTCAACAGTTGTTAAAAAAACATTGTTGCCCAATTCATTCATCGCCTCCAGGGTTTCATTGTCCCCGAAGTCGTCGTATTTCATTGATTTTATCTTTACACCCATTTCAACGCTCCTTTCTTCCATGCATACAACAAACCGAGGCCGAGGATGAAGGTAAAAATGACGATCTCGATAAAAGCCCTCAAACCTATTGATTTCATGACAACTCCAAAGGGAAACAGAAACACCGTTTCCACATCAAAAACCAAATAAATAATGGCAAACAAATAATAACCTACCCTAAACTGAATCCAGGTCGGGCCTTCGGTGGGTATTCCACATTCGTAAGGCTCAAACTTTCTTGAATTATAGGAACGTGGAGTAACAAGGGAAGAAAACAGAATGGCACCGCCAACAAGAGTTAAACCGAGAATAAAGAAAATAATTAAATATTCACTATTCATGATTTTATGTTTAAAAATAACTTCCTCTTAAAACAATTTTTTTTTAAAAAGCGCAAAAGTAAACTTTCCATTGATATATTTTATCATAATTCCCAAAAATTAAAAAATCTGAAAACTTAAAAATTATCGTATCGAACCCTATTTGTCAGGAACAGAGGGTTTTTTCTTTTTCAGACCCCCTTAAATAACCCGTCAAAATAAAATTTTACCAAACCACAAAAAAATGATCAGACATAAAATAATTTAAATACCTTTGCCGCCTAATTTATTCTTAAAAAAAAATATGAAAAAAGGAACAGTAAAATTCTTCAATGAATCAAAAGGTTTTGGATTTATTGTTGAAGAAGACTCAACAAATGAGTACTTTGTGCACGTCTCTGGATTGATTGACGAAATCCATGAAGGCGACGCAGTTGAATTTGAATTAAAAGAAGGTAAAAAAGGATTAAATGCTGTAAACGTTAAAGTCGTTTAATATTTGTCCTTTCACTTTTGAGATCTCAAAAAAAGCCTGTCCTTGCCGACAGGCTTTTTTATTTTAAATGCCTTCTTGTTGATCACCGTCCATTCAGAGAAGTCCCTGCCTGAAAGGAAAACCCGGTCATCTTACCGTTCCGGGCATCGAAAGAGCAGAACCTGACTAATCAAAACTTTTTAAAAAAATGAAACATCCGTTGCGATATTTGTAACATTTGAATTATGTTTTTTACAAAAATCATTATATATTTGTATGATTCAAAAAAGGATTGGTTTTAGGATGAGGATCATTTATTAAAACAGGAACTAAAAACAAACAAAACACACCATGATCTTGCTCTATACTTTCTTATACATCACCATCAACGCAATCCTGTCAATACTCGGTGTTGACAATCATCAGGAAATGCTGAAGGTTTTCTTTATCGGCCTGTTGCTGACACCTGTAGCAGGTATTGGCTACCTGATCTTCAGGAAAAGGAACCAAAAACGAATTCATTTTTATTACTGTGAACAGTGCGATTATATTTTCCCGGTTAAAATGAAAAATTGTCCAATTTGTGAAGAACAAGGCAAAAAAGTAAAACTTTCTCCTTACAAAAGCCCTTATCACCTGACAACGAAAATACTGACCTTAACAAGCACTTAACACCTCAACAGTACTATTTTTACACATTATTTCCCCGGTAGAATATTTCCTGATTCATTCGGGGGGCAGAATGAGAAAATGAATGTTGGAATAATGATCCCCGGATTTAAAACCTGACGGTTTCGCCGTTTTTAAATGTGTCTAAATTAAAAACCAGCGACAGATAATTGGGCGATCCGATAAGGTGATAAGTTGACCGTGAATAATTGATCTTGAATTTATAAATCCTTACCCCTATTCCCCAGCTAAAACCTACCATTCCGGGTTTACTTACTGTTTTTAATTCCTGACGGCGACGATAATTGTATCCGCCCCTCAGCACGATATTTTTTCCGATATACACTTCAGCGCCAACAACAATATGGCTAAGCAGTTGGGTGCCGAATTTTGCCGCACCCGACTTATACAAAGGTTCACCTGTTATAGGATCAATACCACCCGAGGGATTAGCGGGGTCTTCATAAGTCAGGTTCCATTTTTCAATGTGGTTATAAACGAATGAGAACATGAAAGGGACATGTTCAAGCCGTTTTGAAATGGCATATTGCAAATTAAAGGGCAGGGGCGATCTTTGTCCCGCGGTAAAAGTGGTGATTTGCAGACCCATATTACTTGCGATAACCGACATGGTCCAGCCTGTTTTGCTTTTATAGGTTCCTGCTACATCAACAGCAATTCCAAATGAATTGTATCCTTCATAAAACGAATAAATAAGCTTTGCCGTAGCACCGATTGAAAACGACGAATCGAGCTGCCTGCCCCAACCCAGGTTAAAGGCAAAATCGGACGCACCGAAGTTACCACTGATATTGCCGGCTTCATCGGCATAGTCGAAAGTACCGTAATCCATAAATTGAATGGACCCCATAAAACTTCCTACTTTATTGAAAGTATGGGCATAATTAAAACTCCCGAAATTGGAACTTGCAAAAAAATTCACATAGTTAAAAGCCAAAGAATTATTGATGCCCGGGCTAATAAAGCTGGGGTTAACAAAAGCCACATTGGGGTCGTTATCGGCAACGGATATATTTGTTCCCCCCAGTGCAGCCAAACGGGCCGAAACGGGTTGATCAAGAAAAGTATAGGCATAACGGCCTCCAAGTTGTGCATGGGCCGGAATAACTAAGACAACGGATACAATTAAAAAGAGAAGATATTTATATTTCACTCGATGTTTCCTGATTTTTGTTTTAGCAATAACGCATACCGGTTCGCTTTAGTATAATGCATGGATAATTAACAAATCCGGTCATTTATTTCTTTTCCGGGTGTAGTCATCACTCTGCTACGGAAGCAATCCGGTCATGCATAAAAGCGGATTGTTTTCCTGACCGGTTTACTTGTTTTTTTCCTTGATCATATTCAGTGCACTGCCTGCCTTAAACCATTCAATCTGGTTGGCATTGTATGTATGATTGGCTTTAAATTCATCAGTAGTTCCGTCTGCGTGATGCAAAACAACCGTCAGCGGTTTTCCGGGGGCAAAATCCTTTAAACCAAGTACATCAATGGTATCATCTTCACCAACTTTGTCATAATCCGCCTTATCGGCAAAAGTAAGCGCCAGCACACCTTGTTTTTTCAAATTTGTTTCATGAATGCGTGCAAACGAGCGCACCAACACCACTTTAACTCCCAAAAACCGGGGTTCCATGGCAGCATGCTCACGCGATGAGCCTTCACCATAATTTTCATCACCCACAATTACCGAGCCCATGCCCCGGTCACGGTATGATTTTGCAGCTTCGGGAACCTCCTTGAATACATTATCAATCTGGTCTTTTACCTTGTTGGTTTCTCCGTTAAAATAGTTTACGGCACCAATCAGCAGGTTCTGGGAAATATTTTCAAGATGTCCCCTGTAACGCAACCATGGCCCGGCCATTGAAATGTGGTCTGTTGTACATTTTCCTTTTGCCTTAATCAGCAGTTTCATTCCCATAAAATCATGTCCGTCCCAGGGATTGAAAGGTACAAGCAACTGAAGCCTCTTTGAATCAGGCTTAACAACCACCTCTATTTTGCTGCTGTCTTCTGCCGGAGCCTGATAGCCCGGGTCATCCACATCAAATCCTTTGGGAGGAAAAACAATGCCTTTGGGTTCGTCAAGCATCACCCTGGAGCCATCTTCAGCAACCAGTTCATCGTGAAGCGGATCAAAATCAAGTTTGCCGGCAATGGCATAAGCCATTACCATATCGGGAGAGGCGACAAAAGCATAGGTATTGGGATTGCCATCATTACGTTTGGCAAAATTCCTGTTGAATGAAGTGATGATTGAGTTTTTGTGTCCGTCCTTTATTGATTCGCGGTTCCATTGCCCGATGCAGGGGCCACAAGCATTGGCAAGCACTTTGGCGCCTATTTTGTTAAAAACTTCCAGCAATCCGTCACGTTTGATGGTATAATATACTTGTTGTGAACCGGGAGTGATCAGCAAATCGGATTTCACTTTCAGTTTTTTATCAATCGCCTGTTGCGCAATGGAAGCTGCACGGGTAATGTCTTCATAGGAAGAGTTTGTACAGGAACCGATCAGGCCTGCTTCAAGATTGAGAGGCCATTCATTTTTCACTGCTGTTTTGGCCATTTTTGAAACGGGAGTTCTCAAATCAGGCGTAAACGGACCATTGAGTGCCGGTTCCAGTTCTGAGAGGTTGATCTCTATAACCTGGTCAAAAAACTGATCAGGGTCTGCATAAGCTTCCGGGTCACCGGTTAAATGGCCCTTTACAGTTTCAGCCAGATCAGCCACATCGGTTCTGCCTGTCTCACGCAGGTATTCGGCAGTATGGTCATCATAGCCGAAAGTGGAAGTTGTTGCCCCTATTTCGGCCCCCATATTACAAATGGTAGCCCTTCCGGTAGCAGAGAGACTGCGAAGGCCTTCCCCGAAGTATTCAACAATAGCGCCTGTGCCCCCTTTTACCGTAAGGATGTCAGCCACGCGAAGTATGACATCTTTGGGAGAGGTCCAGCCACTCAGCCGCCCGGTCAGTTTGATGCCTATTAATTTCGGAAATTTCAGTTCCCAGGGCATATCCGCCATAACATCTACCGCATCTGCACCACCAACACCAATAGCGACCATGCCAAGTCCTCCGGCATTGGGTGTATGCGAATCCGTTCCGATCATCATCCCGCCCGGGAAGGCATAATTTTCAAGTACCACCTGATGAATTATCCCGGCACCCGGTTTCCAGAAACCGATGCCGTATTTGTTGGAAACCGAAGCCAGAAAATCATAGACTTCCTGGTTGGTATAAATGGCCTCGTCCAGGTCTTTCCGCGCTCCTTCCTTAGCCTGAATCAGGTGGTCGCAATGAACCGTTGAAGGAACGGCAACTTTTGGTATTCCGGCCTGCATAAACTGGAGCAAAGCCATTTGTGCTGTTGCATCCTGCATGGCAACACGATCGGGGTGGAAATCAACATAAGATTCACCCCTTTTATACTCGTGTTTCGCTTTTCCTTCGGCCAAATGCGAATACAATATTTTTTCCGTCAGCGTCATGGGACGGTTAAGCAGTTCACAAGCTGCTTTTACATTTTCGGGCAACTTTTGATAGTACTGCCTGATCATTTTAATATCCAATGCCATTTTGTACTCTGTGTTTTAAAGTTATTGTTTGATGTTTTTTGTTTCTTTCGGGAATTTCATCCTAAAATCAACTTGCTTTTTTCAGCTGCCAAAGGTAGAAAATCTATCCGATAAGGCCACGGCCTGTTTTGTTGATTGTTCCCTCTTCATTAAACTCACGGATAAGCCTGTCGAGAACACCATTAACGAAGGTCTTGCTTTTTGATCCGCTGAAATATTTTGAAAGTTCTATGTACTCGTTCAGTGTAACTTTTACGGGAACCGTTTCCATTTCCTTGAGCTCAATGATGGCCATTTTCAATAAAATTATATCCATCAGGGGAATGCGGTCATAATCCCATGTGCTTGTCCTTGCTTCCAGTATCTTTTTATTTTCCTCGTCATGGAGTATGGTTTTCCGAAAAAGCTTTCTTACAAACTCACGGTCCTCATTTACCCCTCCCTTCTCCAGCTTATAGATTCCGGGCAAAGGCGTGTTGGGTGTAAATTTTTTATTCAGGTTTTCAAAAAATTTGATCAATAATATATTGACCAGATCATACCCGTCAACAAAATAGATGCTTTTTTCTTCATAAAAAGAGCGTAACAGGTCAAAATCAGGAAGTAATCGGTCTGCCATCTGGATAAAGAGCTTTTTATCTTCCTCCAGCGACTGGCCCTGATTGCCCATATAGGTAATGAAATCCTGAAATTTGTTTAACTTTCTAAAATATTTTCTGATCATTTCCGTCTCATCCGACCATCTGACCTTAAACAAATCTTCCTTCTTCTGAAAATCACGGTTTTCCTCAATCATGGCCACTACCCTGTTTTCAATAAATTTAAGGTTAGGGCTTAGATCTTCTTCGGTAGGGAAATACTTGTTTTTGTTTTCTTCCATCCGTATTTCGGCAAACCTTTTTACTTCAACGAGGAAAGAAAGCTGATAAATAAAGAGCTTATACAATTGATCAACGCTACCCATCAACTGTTTCTCAGCCAGGTTAAGGTCATCGGAACCGGAAGTGTACCATGCATAAAGTGCCTGAAGGACTTTTATTCGAAGATGCCGTCGGTATAACATAATGGCGGTTGTCAGTAAATATAATCACAGCCATAGCTGAGGCTGCAAAATTAATTTTTTATCCAAGCAACACGTGGATTTTATGAATCATTTAATTCCCCAAATTATTAAAAGCAAAAAGAATGATGTTAATATCTTTCCAAACAGAATAATCGCGGGCATACAGCAGGTTCAGTTGTTCAATCACATCCCGGTCGCTTGATTTTAATTTCATGCCGTCAACGGGATTTAAAATTCCCGGACGTAATTTAGGTAGATGACTTTCCTGTTTTTCAAATTGATAATAACCTACCCATGATCTTTTGCCCGTCAAAACACGAAAGACATTGGAAAAAAATCTTCCGGGTTTTTTAATGAAAAGAAACATAACCGGAAACAAAACGGCAAATACAAGCGAGGAAAATACATCAAGAAGCCGTTTGTTTCTTCTATTATCAGGATTATCAATCCCGCTGATGTCAACGGTATATAAATCACCTTTGGTATGTATCGAATTGCTGCCGATGATCAACAGGCTGTCTTCAGGGGCAATCTTATAATCCACATTGGTATTTTTCCATTCTGTCATTTTATCAATAATGACCTGATGAGGAATGCTTTTGGCGCAAAAGATCACTTCATCAATATTGTATATGCTGATAATATCAATAACCTGTGAGATACTGCCCAGGAAGGCTTTGTCCTTTTCAAGTTTTTCATCAGGACTGACAAGCCCGGTGAAATCGGGTTTTACAGATGAAGAACTCAACACCGCCGAAACCCGTTCCGCTTCATTTTTATCTCCAATGATCAGAAACCTTTTGTTGTGTTTCTCACCCAGTTGAACCCAGCTAACCTTCAGCCAGAACATCAATAATCTGACAAAGGTCAGGCTTGCCATTCCCCACAGGGTACCCAATAAAATAAGAGCCCTCGAAAACCTCATTCTCTCGGGAAGCAGCGCATAAAGAACAAGAATGACCACAGTTCCGGTCAGCAAACCGATGACGGACTGTTTCACCTTCACCGGTTTGTCATATCCCCCGGTGAAATAAATAGCCAACAGCCATATTAAAATGTATGAGGGTATAACATAATAATAAAATGGCATGGGATACCTTCCCCCTTCGGGATAGATCATGCCACGTGCCCAGACATTCGCGATAAGCAACAGTCCCCCATAAAGCACAATGGCATCAATAGCCGGTAAAATAAAGCGGTTCCAAAAACGGGTGAGGATGGCCACAAAAGCCCTTAAATAAATGGCAAAATTGATGAGTTGTGCAAATATTTTTGCCCGTTTACTTGTAAAATGCTTTCGGGCAAAAATGACCATGGCATGATAAAAAACAAGCACATAGTTCACACTGCTTTTTTTTGTGCTCTCACCTTTGTAATGAATAATCCTTGTTTTGGGGAAATAATAGTTTTTGTACCCGGCTTTGATAATGCGGTAGGACAGGTCAATGTCTTCGCCATACATAAAAAATGTTTCATCGAGCAACCCGATCTCGTCCAGAACTTTTTTACGGATGAACATGAAGGCACCGGCAAGGATCTCCACTTCATGAATTTGATTTTCATCGAGATACCCCAAATGGTACTTTGAAAATCTTTTGGACTGGGGAAAAAGGGCCGAAAGTCCGAACATCTTGTAAAAAGCCGTCAGGGGTGTTGGCAGCCCCCTCTTGGATTCGGGGAGAAAGTTTCCCGCACCATCAACCATTTTTACGCCCAGTGCCCCTGCCCCGGGATGGTCGTCCATAAAACGGATGATCTTTACAAAGGTATCATCTTCTACCACTGTATCGGGGTTCAGCAACAAAACATATTCACCTTTGGCCAGTCTTATTCCCTGGTTGTTGGCCCTGGAAAAGCCAAGGTTATCTTTGTTTTCAACGAGCCTGACTTCGGGAAACTTTCTTTTCACCATCCGGTTTGAACCGTCATTTGAGTGGTTGTCCACAACGATCACCTCACCCTCCACCTCCTTCAGGGCACTCCTGACCGACAGCAGGCACTGCTCGAGGAAATACTCCACATTGTAATTAACGATAATGACAGAAAGCTTCATGAACAATGAAAATCGGTTCAAAAATAAGATATAATCGGAATAATAGAACCTTGTTGTCCGGGATTTATTATCCCTGACTCCGGGTTATTGAGTAATAACCTGAGTTGGGTAAGCGTAATGTCTTTTATTTCGTATTGTATCGTGAAGTATATTTTCATTTTCAATTAGGAGAAAACCAAACCGGAAGCGTCAAATCAGGTTACAGATTTATCCCTATTTTTGTCCCAATTACGCAGCTATGCTCAAAAAGATAGTCGGAACGGCGGGAACACGCCTGTTGAATGCCCTGGTTAACCTGGCCATTCTTTTTCTGATCACTAACCACATTGGCAAAGAAGGACTGGGCGTCATCGGGCTGATCCTGCTGGATGTCGGCATTATCCAACTGGTGATTGACCTGGTTGCCGGCAGCGCACTCATTTATTATGCTTCACGCGAAACGACGGGCAAATTGCTCCTGCCTGCTTATTTTTGGATCGCCATTGTGAATGTGTTCTTTTATCTTGTTTTTCAGTTACTGAACTTTTCTCTTCCTGTGCTATACTCCACGGTGGTCCCCCGAGGCGCCGGGTCCGCCATCATCGGGCTGGCGGTGATCAATGCCCTCATGCTTACCCATTATAACCTGCTGTTGGGCCGCGAAAAGATAAAAGCATACAACACAATCTTTACCATGCAGGTACTGGTTGTACTTGTCGTTTTCCTAGTTCATCTGTTTTACCTGAGGGAAAAAACGTTTGGTGCTTACATTCACAGTTTGTATGTTGGCTATTTCGTTGCTGCAGTGATCAGTTTTTTTTCCATGCTGCGCGGTTCTGGTTCATGGTCCATGCGCCACTGGCTTGTTACAACACGCAGAGTGGTTCAGTACGGTATCGTCACCCAGATCGCCAACGTGTTGCACATCGGCAACAAACGGTTCAGTTTTTATATTATCAAACGGTTCATGGGGTTGCCTCCGCTGGGGGTTTATACTGCCGGAGCCCAGCTTACCGAAGGGCTTCGGCTGATCGGGCAGAGTATTTCCATCGTACAGTTTGCCACACTGTCGAACACCACCGATAAAAGTTACGCGGCCCGTCTGACCATCCGTTTGATGAAGTTTACGCTCCTGCTGACTTTCATGGCTGTGCTGATTCTGGTCCTGCTCCCCGAAAGTTTTTATACATGGGTATTCAGTAAGGCCTTTACCGGTGTCAAACCCGTCATCCTGATCCTGAGCCCGGGCGTACTGGCCCTTGCTGCCAATGCCATTTTCAGTCATTATTTTTCGGGGCTGGGCAATCCGAAAGTGAATTTATGGTCCAACGTGATAGGGTTTATCTTTACTGTGGTTCTGGCTTTTGCGCTCATTCCTTTACTCGGCATCAACGGTGCGGCGGTTACCGCATCGGTAAGTTACCTGTCAACAGTGGTTTATCAGTACGTCATTTTTAAAAAACAAACGGGAACCCGACCGGGGGATTGGATCCCCCGAAGGCAGGACTTCAGGGATTTCAGGGTGTTAATTAGAGGGGCGTTTTTGCGGTAATTGCTCAATGGTCACTCATCATGCCCACACCCCCATCAAACACTTTTCCACGACATTTCCGACACTTTCAGCAAGGCAATCATGTGGAAAAGGGTAGAGGCCCGTGCTGTTTTTAAATGATTCAGGTCGGCAGACATGGACAACTGGCCACCGTATCCCTTGTTCATCAGCGAACCGGTGTATTCAGCCATGCTTACCTTGGTTTCGTACTGTTCCGACCGGCTGGCTTTTTTGCGTGGCAGGTAATGTTTCACCTTTTGCCGCATGATGGCCTTCTTCAGGCTGCTTTTGTCTGACAACGGGAAATTAAGGTTGGCATCGGGGATGTCCGCCAGGGTTGGGTCAACCAAATGGGTAAATTTACTGAGCAGCCTTAATTTCTTTTTTGCCTTTTCGGGGATGGAATGTGCCAGCCTGAAAAATTCAGGGTGATAAAATGGTGAAGTGCTCCAGATGTAACTTCGGTTGCGGTCTTCTTCTTCAAATTTCAGGTGAGCACCCAATTCCCTAAGCAGGAAGGATTTGTACTTCAGGTTGCTGTCTTTAAAAGGAAGTTGTCGTAAATAATCCCTCAGCAATTTTTCCTGTTCATCCAAATCAAACAGCAGGAAGTTGTCGAGTGAACGGATGGTTGAAAGGCGGTGTTTTTTTATGGCATACCTGGCAAATTTACTTTTCCCTAACGGGATATCAGGAAACAGGAAACCCAATGTATCGGTTCCGCCATTCCCTGTTATCATCACCTGGAAATGAGATGACAAATCTTTGAGGTATTGCAAAACATAAGCGTTGCCCACATCGTCCATTGCCCCTTTGGCAGTGGCCAGTTCGGTAAAAAACTCAGGTGACCACGATTTGCAGTTGCTGATCAGTGGAGTGCGGTTGTAATGCCTGCCTACCTGCTTTATGATGGCCATTTCGTTACCTGATACCGATTGGTCCATTTTGTAAGCGGCATATTCCACAGGATATCCTGATTTTACAATTTCGCCCATCACCAACCGCGAAGCCATGCTCCCGTTCAGCGAAATAACCACCTTTTTTTTCTCCTTTATCCTGTCTTTTAAGGCTTTGCTGAAAATGTCGTACAGGGCTTTCTCAGGTTCTTTTACAGTGAATGATCCGTTGAATTGCCCGGCATCAAAAGGATGGCTTTCAGTATTGACGGTGCCTTTGGCAATCCTGACCAGTGAAGAGGCGTCAAGCCTGTCAATGTCATGGTAAAGGGTACGGTGCCCGAGGGGAAAGCCGATGCGCAGGTACTGATAGATGGAGGATTCATCAAACAAAAGTCCGGTAGTTACTTTATCCATCACAAAAATATCACGTGAAAGGATAAACTGTTTCTGACTGTAAACATAAAGGGGCAAACGGCCAAGGTAATCGTTGACTACCACAATATTCTCCCGTTTATCATCAATCACATAAATAACAAATTCCCCGTCAAGGTTATGGAAATAATCAAGAATACTTTCAATATGGTCGTTCGGATTAAGGAGGGCCCGGGCTTGCTGAAGGAAACGCTTATCCTGTTCAGGATCCGTATCATATATCTTTCCCTCGATCAAAATGATAAAATCCTCATTTTTAATCACCTGATAAGGATATTGGTTACCATCCCTGAAAAGGATTACCAACTCCTTGTTTTTCAAAAAATAATTGATCTTGAATGAAGCGTCAACCAGTGAGGACACCCGTGTCCTGATGCTTTCGTCCAGGCCATTTTCCTGGTATAGTAAAGTAAATCCGGGCATAAAGAGATCAAAAGTTAAAAACAGACATTTTATTAAACGGCAAACAAAAATCCTTCAATTACTTAAGTTTGTACAAAGATATAAACAACTCTTGAAAAATAATTCCCTGGAAGCTTGTATTTATTGGGGTTTTCAACAATCGTTGTTTCAAAACTCATGAACATTTTACTGAACAGGGAAGGTTAAGTTTCTATTTTTGTCCAAAATTCTGGTGAGATGTCGGTTGAATACACGGAAGACAGCATAAGATCATTAGACTGGAAAGAGCACATCAGGCTCAGGCCGGGGATGTACATTGGCAAGCTGGGAGACGGCAGTTCCCCCGATGACGGTATTTATGTGTTGATGAAAGAGATCATTGACAATTCCATTGACGAGTATGTGATGGGGTATGGAAAAACCATCGAAGTATCGCTCAACGAGAAGGAAGTTACCATAAGGGATTATGGCCGTGGCATGCCTTTGGGCAAGGTAAATGAATGCGTGAGCAAGATCAACACGGGCGCCAAATACGATTCCAAAGTGTTTAAAAAAGCAGTCGGACTGAATGGCGTAGGATCGAAAGCAGTCAACGCACTAACCTCTTATTTTAAGGCGCAATCCATCCGTAACGGACAAACCAAGATCGTTGAATACGAAAAAGGAAAACTGATCAATGACCAGCCGGTTGAACCGACAGAAGAAAAAAACGGCACCATCATCACCTTTGTCCCCGATGAAGAAATTTTCGGGCACTATCATTTCCTGTTTGAGTATATTGAAGAAATGCTTTGGAACAATGTTTTCCTCAATACGGGTCTGGTCATTGTTTTCAACGAACAGAAAATGCATTCCAAAAACGGCCTTCACGACCTGCTTGAGCACAACATCAACGGCAATGGACCTATTTTGTATCCGATCGTTCATATTCAGGAA
>Ga0114931_10001902_pt1 | contig 26604 bp, 32 predicted proteins | sample 2SBtaG_FD_89579 | JGI IMG/M metagenome (GOLD analysis project Ga0114931, IMG submission 89579) | Deep subsurface microbial communities from Kolumbo volcano to uncover new lineages of life (NeLLi) - 2SBTROV14_V59a metaG | ecosystem: Environmental > Aquatic > Marine > Volcanic | place: Kolumbo... | reverse complement strand
TTCAAACTGATTCGCGCCTGGTCTTCAAGTGAGGCGAGTATTCTGTTATCAAAATTAGAAACAAAAATATCATCGATCAGGTCACGCATGGCCTTGCCGCCACTGCCATGCGCCAGTGTAATTGTCTCGCCACGCACCTTCCCGCTGCGTTGCCGGATCGTTTCGAGCGATTGGGCTTTGTTATCCGGTGTAGAACTCATCAATCGGCAGAAGAGGCAGTGAACGGTCGTGTATCATCAGTGGATGCATTCAGATCGATACGGCCGTAGCTGTAATAGGCCGCACAAGCGCCTTCGGACGAGACCATCAATGCACCCATCGGTGTCTCCGGCGTACATGCGCTTCCAAACACCTTGCATTCATTCGGTTTGATGACCCCTTTCAGCACTTCACCGCACTGGCAGGATTTGGGGTCGGCAATCTTCAGATTGGGTACCGGGAACTTGCGTTCAGCGTCAAACCGGGCATATGTATCCCGTACGCGGATACCCGAGTGATCGATCGAGCCGAGTCCGCGCCATTCAAAGAACTCGCGCAGTTCGAAAACCTTGTCGACAGCTTCCAGCGCGGGTTCACCGCCTGCGCCGTGGACAACCCGTTTATACTGGTTTTCTACCTCACAACGGCCCTCGGCCAGCTGTTTCAATACCATCCATAGTGACTGCAGTATATCCAGCGGCTCAAAACCCGCGACCACCACCGGTTTATGGTAATGCTCGGCGATGAACTGATAGGGCCGGGTGCCGATCACCAGGCTGACATGACCCGGTCCCAGGAAGCCGTCCAGCTGCAGGTCTGGCGAGTCCAGGATGGCCTTGATGGTTGGAATGATGGTGATGTGATTGCAGAACAGTGAAAAATTTTCAATGCCTTCGGCCTCGGCACGCAATATGGTGAGTGCCGTACTCGGCATGGTGGTCTCGAAGCCGAGCCCGAAGAAGATGATTTCCCGGTCCGGATTGTCTGTAGCCAGCTTGAGCGCATCCATTGGCGAGTAGACCATGCGAACATCGGCGCCATCGGCCTTGGCCTGCAGCAGGCTTTTCTTCGAGCCCGGCACACGCATGGCATCACCGAATGTGGTGAAGATCACCTCGTCGTGTTCGGCCAGAGACACACAATCGTCCACCCGGCCCATGGGCAGCACGCACACCGGGCACCCCGGGCCGTGTACCAGTTCGATCTGTTCGGGCAGCATCTGTTCGATGCCATAACGGAAGATGGAATGGGTGTGCCCGCCACAGACTTCCATGATCTGCAACGGTCGCTCCCTGCAGATGTCAATGTGTTTTACCAGGCGATGAATTTCCGCCTGCAGATTGCGGGCCTTGCCAGGATCACGAAATTCATCGATGTATTTCATGACGGCGGTTCAGTATCCAGTCCGCCACGCTCATCGGCCAGCAGGGTGTGCACCAGGTCCCAGAGGATATGGTACGTCGCCACATGGGATTCCTGGATGCGGTGAATGCTGTCGGTGCCGACTACGAGGCAGTGATCAAGCAGCCCGCTGGTCAGCATGTCGCCGCCATCGGCGCCAGCCAGTCCGATAGTGGTGAGACCCGTCTCGCGGGCCTTGCGAAAGGCGGCGATCAGGTTTTCCGAGTTGCCGCTGGTCGAGATGCCAATCAGTCCGTCCCCTGGCCTGGCATGGGCTTCCAGCTGGCGCACGAAAACGTGCCTGAAACCCACATCATTTCCCACCGCGCTTAGCATGGCCGTGTCCATGACCAGGTTGATGACCGGTAATGCCGGACGCCCGGCGGTGACCGGATGCTGAAACTCGACGGCAAAATGGGCGGCATCGCAGCTTGATCCACCATTGCCCATGGACAGCATTTTTCCACCACCCAGATAAACCCCGGCGATGGCCTTTGCGGTATCGACCACCGCCTGTGCGTTGTGCTCGAAAAAGGACTGCTTGACGGTGACACTGTGCTCCGCTTTTTGCGCCACTGATTCCAGCAACGCGGCATTCAGGTCGTCCGGTGACTGCTTCCCGCCGTGAAGGAAGGGGTAGAGATTTTGCAGGGGTGGATTCTTGTCGGCCATGACATGTTGCCCGGATCAAGCAGCGCTGTCCCGCTATTTATTTCCGCTGGTTAACATCGCATCCATTTCCAGCTGGGCATCGCCGAGTTCCGTCAGCAGCGCCAGGGTTTTCGCGGCTTCGGCTTCGTCAACGCGGCTCATGGCAAACCCCACGTGGATGAGTACCCAGTCACCGACACAGGATTCAATCGGATGGTCAGTGTCGATGATGCACGCCAGGCTGATCTGGCGTTTGACGCCACCGACATTCACCGTGCCTAGCAGCTTCTCCGTATCGGAGATTTCAATAACCTGTCCGGGGATGCCGACACACATGGTTAAATCCTCACGTATAATCCTTGATAGCCGTGGCGGCAGCGACGGCTGCCTGACCCAGCGCCAGACCTCCATCATTAGGCGGCACATGGCGATGTGTCAATACCTGATAGCCTGCGGCATCAAGGCGCCGGGTGAGTGTTTCAGTCACAAATACGTTCTGAAATACCCCGCCCGAGAGGGCGATCCGGTTTTGCCAGGGATTTTTATAATGTCTGGTCAGTTGATCAACCATCTCCACAATGACGTTTACCAGTCCGTGATGGAAGCGGGCGGAGATCACGCCTTGTGAACATCCCGCCGCCAAGTCACGCAACAAGGCAGGCCACAGACTCGCCGTCTGTATAACTGCCAGTGCGTTGCTGTGTGATTTTCCAATAGTGAAAGTATAGTCCCTGTTTCCCGGCTTAGGGCTTTCCGATCCAAGCATGTTCTCCAGCTCAATAGCCGCCTGTCCCTCATAGGTCACTGTCTCGCGTAGTCCGATAATTGCTGCCACGGCATCGAACAGACGCCCGCAGGAACTGGTGAGCGGACTGTTCATCCTTTTATCCATTATCCTGGCGAGGGTCTCCAGCTTTTCTCCCCTGGCATGGCGAAAGAATTCAAGCTCGCCGTACTGTTGCGATACAGATGTCCAGTCAAGGTCCTGGCGGAGACAGGCGAATGCCATGCGCCAGGGCTCATGGATGGCCCGGGTCCCGCCCGGCATCGGTACCGGGTTGAACAGGGCGAGACGCTTGATACCCCGGTAATCCGCCTGCAAAAATTCACCGCCCCACAGGGTTCCGTCCGTCCCGAAGCCCAGGCCATCGAGGGCAATGCCCAGCACCGGTGGCGCCTCCAGCGGGATATTGTTTTCTGCCAGGCAGGCGGCAATATGTGCATGGTGATGCTGTACCTCGATCACGCGGTGACTGCCATCGGTTTTCCATTGCTTGCCCAGCTTGGTTGACAGGTATTCCGGGTGCAGGTCGACTGCCAGCACGCCGGGTTCATGGTCATACAGTTTTAAATACAGGGCGAGCGTGTCACGGTAAGTGGTGTAGGCGGCCGCGTGTTCCAGATCACCCATGTGCTGGGACAGGATCGCTTCACCGTGACGTGCCAGACAAAACGTGTTTTTGAGTTCACCCCCGAAGGCCAGCACCGGCGGGGCCTGTTCAAACCCCCCGGGGAGTGGCAGGGGGGTGGGGGCATACCCGCGGGCCCGCCGTAGCAAACAGGGTTCTCCGGCGACAACTCGCACAACGGAATCATCCAGCCGGTTAACGATGTCACGATTGTGCAGCAAAAAGGCATCGGCTATCCCGCCGAGTTTTCCCCGGGCCTCCGGGTTGCCGATGCACTGGGGTTCATCCGAGCGATTGCCGCTGGTCAACACCATGGGACCAACCAGCTGCTCCATCAACAAGGCATGCAGCGGCGTGTAGGGCAGCATGAAGCCATAACAGTTCTGTGCCGGTGCAATCGCGTCTGGCAAGGACCCGGCGCCGTTGTCCCGAAGCAGGACAATCGGTGCGGCACTGCTGGTGAGTAGTGCTTCTTCAACCGGATCGACATTGCAATAGCGTTTGATGGTCTGCAAATCACGCGCCATCAGCGCAAACGGTTTGTCGAAACGATGCTTGCGTGCCCTTAACAGCGCGACAGCATCCGCGTTGGTGGCATCACATGCCAGGTGAAACCCGCCAATGCCCTTGACAGCAATAATCTTGCCCTGGCGCAGCAATTTAGCAGCAATCCCGATGCCGTCGCCTGCTGCGGGGGAACCGTCTGCATGCAGCAGGGCCAGCGACGGGCCGCAATCGGGGCAGGCGTTCGGCTGTGCGTGGAAGCGCCGGTCTGCCGGGTCGTCATATTCACGGGCACAATCCCGGCACATGGTGAAAGCCCGCATACTGGTGTTGTCCCGATCATAGGGAACCGTGTGTACGATGCTGAGCCGCGGGCCACAGTGGATGCAATTGGTGAACGGGTAGCGGTAACGCCGGTCTGCAGGGTCATTTATCTCCGCCAGGCAGGCCGGGCAGGCAGCGGCATCCGGGCTCACCGCTGTACGGGTCTGCCCGCGGTGGCTGGCCACAATATGGAATCCGGCCTTGACGGGTTGCGTACCGGGACACCGTTCAATGGCATCAATGCGTGACAGGGGTGGCGCCCCGGCCGTCAATGCCTGCAGAAAATCGGTTACCTGTTGGTTGCTGCCCTGGATGCGGATCAGCACACCCTGCGCATCATTCAAGACCACACCCGCCAATCCTCGCTCACAGGCCAACCGATAGACAGCGGGCCGAAACCCGACTCCCTGGACAATGCCGCGCACCCGGATTTCCTCGCAGGGCAGGGTGTCGTTGGCCGGTGACAGGGTCACCACAGGCGCTTGCCGGCTGCCCGTCGTGCCGGTTCCAGGCGCCGGTTTTTCCGTTGCAAAGGTATTGGCATTACTACACTATGTCATTGGTTGCGCTAAAATAAAACCAGAGAGAGCTGATTTTGAAAAAGTTGCCGGGCGCTGTGCCCGGATACACAACCTACTACGTGCAGACGACCACCATGCCCAAAAAATTACTTCGCATCGGCCAACTCGCGAATGAGCTGGGGACCACCACAAAGACGCTGCGTTTTTATGAAGAGATCGGCCTGCTGCAAAAGTCCACGCGTAGCCCGTCCGGCTACCGGCTGTACAACCGGAAGGCCGCCGCCGATGCCCGTTTGTTGATCGGCTTGCGACGGCTGGGTCTCAGCATCGATGAGCTGAAGGTCTTTTGTTCCACGACGAACGGGGATTCGCTGCGCCAGCGGCTGCTGGCCCTGATGGATGAAAAGATACGCGAAATGGACCTGTCCCTCGGTGTGTTACAGGGGCGGCGGGATGACCTGGCCGCCCGCCAGCAGGCGCTGATCCTGACCCCCCGCGGACGACCGGCGAATTGCGTCTGTGATGCATTGCTCACCCCCTGCACCTGCGGTCAGTCTCCGGACAAGAACAGCGATTGAGCCATGACGTGGTGGTTTTATGTACCGGTCATTTAAAATACTTTAAAAACTTGACCTTACCCTAAGGGTAAGGTCTAGATTCTATACTAATTATAGACCTATAATTTCTCTTTATGAGGGTAATCGAATGGATGATATAACCCATACCCCGCTGACCAGTGAACACACACCTTTGTTTGCGAACGAGATGGGTCCCATCGATGAAGTGCATGCCTTCTGGCTGGCGGGCATGAGTTGCGATGGTTGTTCCGTTGCCGCGGTCGGCGCCAAGAATCCCAGTGTCGAGCAATTACTGAATGCCGAAATTCCCGGTTTACCGAGGGTCGTTCTGCACCACCCGGTTTTGGCCGTGGATGCCGGCGAGAAATTTATGGAGCCTTATTACCGGGCGATCCGGGGTGAACTCGGTAAGCCCTACGTGGTGCTGTATGAAGGCTCGGTTGCAGACGAGGATATCGCCGGTGAATTTGGTGGTTACTGGTCGGCGATGGGCAAGGAGACACTGGCAGACGGTAGCTGGCGTCCTTATCCTACGGCCCACATGATGCGCGATCTCGCCCCCGGCGCGGCCGCGGTCATTGCTGTCGGCACCTGCGCTACCTGGGGAGGAATCCCGGCAGCCCTGGGCAACGTCACCCACGCCATGGGCGCCATGGACTACCTGGGCAAGGACTACCGCAGTGCCCTGGGTTTACCGGTTGTCAATATTCCCGGTTGCTCCCCGCTGGGAGATAACATTACCGAGACCGTTACATCCGTGTTGATGTTTCTCGCCGGCGTCGGGCCGCTGCCGGAGTTCGATGAACTTGGTCGCCCGGCCTGGATGTTCAACGAAACCGTGCACCGGGGTTGTCCGCGTGCCGGAAGCTACGAAGAGGGAACATTTGCCAAGGAGTATGGAACCAAGGAGTGCCTGGTAGAACTGGGCTGCTGGGGACCCGTTGTACAGTGCAACATGACCCGGCGGGGTGCCATAGGCCACGCAGGTGGTTGTATGAATGCCGGTGGCATCTGCATTGGTTGTACCATGCCCGGTTTCCCCGACGCCTTTGCACCGTTCTACAAGGCGCCTCCCGGCAAGTTCATCTCCAGTACCACGAGCCGCTTGACCGGCAGCTTTATCCGGCCGTTGCGCGAGATCAGCCAGCGCAAGGGCAATATGACCAATCGGTGGCTCAAGACCGAACGTATTCCCAGTGGCTGGGGGCATGTGGAATCACCGAACCTGTTCATGAAGTCCGTCCATTATTTCTACAAGAAGATCCAGAGTTGGGGGACCCCCTACCATCCAAGTGGCAGTGAGCAGCAGCGCAAGCTGCAGGCGGATGGACACCGTTTTGTCAAGGCGGCTGAGCAGCGGGCGGACAAGAAAATGCACGAGGAGGCCGTCGAATGAGTGCAGAAGAGATCTACTTCTATACTGTCGTGTGGCTGGCGATTGGCGTCGCCGTCGTTATTGCCGCCGCCGTGTTGCTGATTACCGTGCTTGTGCTGGCGCACAGAATTGCCAAACTCGCAGGTATCGCGCTTGAAGTCGTGGAAGATATCGAGCACAACACCAAGCCCATCTGGCAGCTCAATGCCACCAACAAGGTGGCGGGTGATCTGCTGGCCGGAGCCACGGCCATTGAAGCCAATGCCGGTGCCATCCTGGGCGCCCTGGCAGAGGCGGACGAAAAAAACAGTGTGGCATAAAACGTACCGAGGAGACATGTAATGGATGCACTGGTAAACCTGCTGATGGAATCCCTGGGCCTGCCGGCTGATCCGGCAGGGGCCGCAACCTACGTGTGGGTATTCGCCCTGGCTCTCGGACTGGTGGTAAGTCTGGTAGTGACGCTGTTGCTGTGGCTGATTTACCGTGAAGCCGGCATCATCAACACTTGTGTATCCAGAATCTGGGATACCGGCCAGCGGGTTGCCAACAACACGGTCCACATTCCGACCCTGTACCGCATCAATGATGGTGTCGATCGGATACTGGCGACGGCGTTGCGGATCAATGACGGTGCAGTGGCCATTGAGACCCATGCCAATGGCTGTCCCGGCTGCCCCCATTGTATGCTGGAACACTAGGAGGTTTGTCAATGATGCAATTACTCACCGTTCTGACCGCCGCCCTGGTGATTGTTTTCTTTCTGGTGCTGGCAATTGCGCTGATCAAGATCAGCGGGGTGCTCAGATCCATCGGTGGCACACCGACCAGTTTCCTTGCCAAGCTGCGGCTGGGGCTGCGGGCCATCGAAGTGGAAACCGGCCACCTGACCCCCCAGGTCGTGCGGGTCAATGAAGGGCTGACGAAGATTGCCGGCGGCTTGCAGGCCGTTGACGGACACCTGGTCGGTACCATTGATGCGGCCGTCAAACAACCGAGGTACCAGTGATGGAATACCTGATGAATTACATTGGTTCGATTGATCCGGCGGTGCGTACCCTGCCCGATTCGGTGTACACCATCTGGGAGACGGTATTGTGGATTGTGGTGCTGGTGATCGTGCCATTAGCCGTCTTTCTGCTGCAACGCACGCTCAATGCCGCGATCCAGATCCGCCGTTATCTGCACGAGATGCTGACTGCCGGCGTGGGGATTGCCGAAAATACCGGTTCCATTACGGCACTGAACGATACCATCGCCGTTGCCGGGGGCATGCTGGAGACGGCCGGTAATCTGAAAGAACATTCGGGCACCATTGCGACGGTGCTGGCACAACGTGCCAAAGGAGACTAGTTATGACGCAGTTACTGTTGGTGATCAGTCTGGTGGTGGTGCTTGCCGTGGTGCTGGTGGTGGTTGGCTATCTGGTCGGCATTATTTACTGCCTGTGGAGTGGCAAGAACGCCTTGGGAAAACTGGCCGGCGGTCTGGTGGCAATACGCGACAACACCAACCCGCTGCCTGATCATATGCAGGCAATCAATGGCGGGTTGTCGACCCTGTTGAAGGGTCTGTTGGATGTAAATGGCAATCTTGCAGCCATTGTAAAAGTGGCGCAGGGTAGAGCGTAGCGAGCAGGGACAACAATCCGTGTGAAAAAAACAGGGGTATAAATCATGTGTTTTGAGAATCTGCCAATCGAATTTGACGAACAGGGTAATGCGCATCTCATTGACGGCGTGCAGAATCCGTATGCGTATACCTCGCAAACCGTTGAGGAACGCGAAGCCATGCTCCGGGAGATTGCCAACAAAAACGGGCAACTCCATGATGTGGATTTCGATCCCGTGACCCGGGTGGCAGGGGCACTGGCCTTCCACAGTACTGTAAATCTGGATACCCGCAAGGTGGTGGATACTGCGTCTATGGCCACCCTGTTCCGAGGCTATGAAGTGATCCTGCGCGGCCGTGACCCGAGGGATGCCGCATTCATCAGTTCACGGGCCTGCGGTGTCTGCGGGGGCGTGCATGCAACGTGTTCAGCGCTTTCGATAGAGATGGCGCTGGGCATCAAGCCACCGCCACTGGGCATTGTAGTCCGCAACCTGATGCTGAGCTGTGAATACCTGTACGACAATCCCCTGCACCTGTTCATTCTGGCCGGGCCGGATTACTCGGAAGTCCTGATCCGCGATACCAATCCGGAGGTCTGGGAGAAGGCCAAAACAGCAACCACGAAATTCGAAAACATGCATGGTTACAAAACGATCGGCGAGATCATGACCGATCTTAATCCGCTGACCGGTAAATTGTATCTGGAGGCGCTGGAGATGACGCGGGTGGCGCGTGAGGCCTATGTCCTGATCGGCGGCAAATATCCGCACCCGGAGACCATTATCCCGGGCGGTGTGACTACCGAGGTCACTACCACGACGTTAAGTGAATTTTATCTCAAAATGAAGGCCTTCTTTGACTACAGCAAGAAGTGTGTCGGTATCTGGGATGATGTCTATGATTTTATGTATGAAGCCAATCCCGAGTACAAACATGTCGGTGAGCTGCCGGTCAATATGGTTGACTTTGGTCAGTGGGACCACGAGGATTTTTATGACGCCAGTTATGAGAACTGCAATACCTGGGGCGAGAAGCGCTGGTCGACGCCCGGCGCCATTGTCAATGGCAAGCTGGTTACTACACGGTTGACTGATCTAAATGTCGGGACCGAGGAATTTATTGAACGCTCCTACTATGAACAGTGGGAAGACTATCCCTTCAAGACCGACCCGCTGGGAAATCCCATTAGCCCGAATCATCCATGGAACAAGACAACCATCCCGCGGCCCGGACAGCAGAACTGGAAAGAACGCTATAGCTGGTCGACAACGCCGACCTGGGACCGGCATACCTTCGAGGCCGGCGCCTATGCGCGCGTCTACCTGTCCGCGCTGGCGCAGAAACTGCCACCCAGTGACTATGTCCAGTCTACCGGGCACAGCCTGATCATGAACGTGGCCAAGGACAAACTGCCGGAGATGAAACTGGAATGGAAGGTGCCGCCGATCTGGAATGCCATTGAGCGCAACCGTGCACGTGCCTACGCCGTTGCCTTTAACATGATGGTGACCATGGAGAACTGGGTCCGTGCTAATGATCTGTTGAAACGTGGCGAGAAGAAGGTAGCCACTCCCTTTGAAATTCCACAAAAGGGCCAGTATCTGGGTGTCGGTTTCTGGGGAGCAGGCCGCGGCTATCTGGCCCACTGGTGTGTCATAGAAAACGGCGTACTCGCGAATTACCAGATATCCACACCGTCGACGGTCAATTCCTGTCCCAAAACACCGTGGGGCGAATCCGGTGCCTATGAACAGGCGGTACTGAATACGCCGATTGTTGAGTCCAACTTCAAGGATGAGAAGGACTTCAAGGGTATCGATGTCCTGCGGGCGCTGCGCAGCTTCGATCCCTGCATGCCCTGTACCACACATGTCATGGTTGAAGGTACCGATCGCGTAGTTACGCGCGAGGTCACTACCTGCGCCTGCGGCATCAACTGACAAACGCCTTTTCCGGGTATGGCGTGAATGCACATGGCGCGGGTTGTCATCGGTCTGGTCGGTTATTTTCAGTTCGTCCGGGGCTATCCCATCGGGCCCGAGCTGAAAGAACGCCTTGAGGCAGCCGCCTGGCCACAGGAGCATGAGCCCACCATCAAGGAGATGAACTGGGGCCCGATCGCCATCGTGCAGGAATTCCAGGCCAGCGAGGAGGTTCTTGATCGCATTATACTGGTCTCTGCCATAGACCGTGGATTGCCGTCTGGCACAGTAAGTTGTCGCCGCTGGACCGGTGGCAAGCAGGATGTCCTTGCCGTGCAGGAACGGGTCTTCGAGGCGGTAACCGGGGTCATCAGTCTCGACAACCTGCTGGTGATCGGTGAGCATTTCGGTATCTGGCCGGACGAGTTGATCACGGTTGAACTGCAGCTCGACAATACCGCGTTCGGTGATCTCGTTATGGCAGAGCTGGAGGTCAACCGGAATGCAGAAGAGATCAGTATCGTGGGTGAAAATCCCCTGGCCCCGGAAATGGAGCAGAACGTGCAACGCGTGTTTGAATTCACCCGCCAGGCCGCCCTGCACGGGGCAGCCGGTCTGGCCGATGTGGAGACGCTGTCGTCAGATCAGCTCACCCCGCTGGCGGACATATGCCATAATCAGTTCATGGATGACTGCCGGCGTGCAACCAAACCCAACTGACAGTTGACCGGATATCAGGAATGACCATGAGTACCACGGCAGAAAATATCACTGAACAGACCAGTGCACTGGAACGTCTCGTCAACCGCGAGGAAGTCCTGCAGATCTGCTATTGGTACCAGGGTGAAGGCTTTGGCGACGTGTATAACGCGACGGCACTGGGTTCATTCCTTAACAACTGCAAGACAGCAGACATTAATGAGGCGCTGGAGGAGCTGACGGTGCAGGGCTACCTGGTTGCGATTGCCAGTCCACCGAACAGTTATCGTTTTACGGCACGTGGCAAGAAAGAGGGTGGCCGCCTGTTCGCCGACAGTTTCGCTGATTTTCAGAAGGCAGGACACGGTGAATGTGCCGCCGGTTGCTGTGACGGGGATGATCATTCCCGGTGTGGTGATGACTGTTCATTGCACTAGCGGGCTGTCCATCTTCCCATGGCAGACCCGAAACAAAAAGATAGCAGCGAGCTTCCCGATGATGCCCGGCAGTTAGTCGGCTTTATGAGTACTGTTGGCTGGGACAAGCTGCTTTCCCGGGTCAATGCGCAGATTGAAGAGCTGGAACAGCTTCCCTTGCCGGAAGTAAAAGACAAGGTCTTCGAATTACTTGCAGGCATCGACGCCATCCACCGCGAAGCACTCCGGCGCCTGGTAAGTGTATTCAAGGAAGGCGTATTGGAGAAAGTGGTGGAAGATCCCGCCATTCATACCCTGATGGAGCTCTACGACCTGTTGCCGCCGGAGGCGGAAGAGGTACCGGAAGCCGCAGTCGGGAAAAACAAACCCATAAATATACCGATCCAGGTCGCATCAACACCGGCACCCGGGAAGGCGCCTGCCCGCCCACGCTACCCCCACTGGGTGCCCGTTCTGAAAGCAGGCAGTGATCTTGCCCCGGGTGCGGTCAAAGAGGTCGAAGTCGATGCACAGCGGATTCTCATCTGCCGTGTTGATGACGATTTCTTTGCACTGGCGTCCCGTTGCGCGCAGGATGGTGCGTCGCTGGCGCTGGCCGGCCTGAGCCGCTATACGCTGAATTGTCCCCATCATAGGGGTTGTTACTACGATGTCCGGCAGGGCACGCGTATTGCCGGCAAAGGCGAAATAGACTGTTATCCGGTCCGGCACGAGGACGATGGCCGGGTACTGGTGGGAATCGACATGGATTTCACCCCCGATTTGCCGGCTTTCTAGACGCCATGTGCAATACTGACAGGAAAATACTGGTCGTTGGTGTCGGTAATGTGTTGCATGGTGATGACGGTTTCGGTGTCGAGGTCGCCAAACGGCTGCTGGCGCGCACTGACCTGCCGGGGGGCGTCAAGGTGATGGAGACCGGCATTGGCGGCATGCCCCTGATTCAGGAACTCATGTACGGTTACGATGCACTGGCGATCATTGACGCCTATTCAAATGATGGCGAACCCGGCAAACTGTCTGTGCTGGAACCCGTGCTCCCGGATATGTCGGATATGGACCCGCACGAACTGCGTGACTATTTCGCAGATACCCATTATGCAACCCCCTTGCGCGCACTGAACCTGCTTGATCACATCGGTGATTTGCCCGCTACCATCCGGATTATTGGCTGTGAACCGGAAGCAATGGAGGACCTGAAAATCGGACTGAGTCCTGTTGTGGCTGCCGCCATCGGCCCCGCCGTTGACATGGTAATGACCTGGATTGACGACTATATCGCATCGAATTCCACGACACGGGAACAGGTTATTGGCCAGAGACAGACGATATAACTTCGTAAATCTTACGGTTTCAGATGACGATGGGTAATGACAGCCGTATTGAAAATGATCATCCACTGTATCTGGTCGTTGGGGACCAGCGCGTGTCACCCTGCGACCATGAGACTTATGCCCGTTTCAAGTTATGGGTGGCAGAAACGCTGACAGACGGTAAAATTGACTGTTATACCGGTGAGAGCGTTGTGATCGAGCACTGGGATGATACGACATATACTCGTTTCCCCAACTTGCTGACACCTGCAGAGATCGGCACTTACCTGCCCATCGATGTTGATCCCTGTCCGATGCTTTCCAGTACGGAGGGATTGATTGGCGAGATAGACTCCCTGCAACCATATCGCGACCGGATGGAGCCGGCTTTTCGTACCCTGATGGATGCAATACGGGAAATGGCTGCCTGCAGCGTGAGACAGCAACAGCCGATGGAGATTCGGTGACAGTGAAGATCACTGATTCGCTTGTACTGGCGCACCTGATTCAGCCCGGGTGGTGCATTCAGGCGACCGAATTAGCCAAACATATATAATCATGCAAAACGATCAGAAAGATGCAGTTGACCGCGTGGCGCCCCTGAACGAGGATAGCCATCCATTGACGCTGATTGTGGCCGATAAAAGAATTTCTCCCTGTGATCATGCCACGTTCGAGCGTTTCAAGTTATGGGTCGCACAGACCCTGACACCGGGTGAGATCGATACCTATCAGGCTGATGATGTAACTATTAGTCACTGGGATCACGCGGCAGGGGACCGCTTCCCGCATCTGCTTAATCCCTGTGAATGCGGCACTTACCTGCCCATGGATGTGGAACCGGGCCCCATGTTATCAAGCGCGATTGGCCTGCTTTCGGACCTGGGCCAGCTCAGGAAATACGAAGAAAAGATGGAACCGGAATTCTGTAAGCTCATGAATGCACTGATGAAGATGGCAGAGCTGTCTCTTGAAACGAATACCGCGCTGGAGATTCGTTAGCCGAGGCCGAAGGGCATGTCAGGCTTAACGCATTCTTGCCGGTCCGAGGGGGTCCTCTGGCAGCAGGATCTCGCGCAAGCGTAAATCATCCCAATGGCCGACCTCGAAGTCGTGCCCCCTGAAACGCATGGTCCAGGCATCAGGGAAACTGCGCATGAGGGTTGCCATCAGGGCACGCGATTCTTCCAGGGCACCGGCTTCCCACACGGCGATCAGAAAGCATTCTCCCGGACCAACGGCCAGGGTGAAGCGCAGCAGGTGTGGATGACCGGAGCGCCAGGGTCTGAGAACACGCCGCAAGCGGACCAGCTTTGTGGGCGAGATCATCGGGATACGTGCCAGCACCGCGGTTGTCGCCGGGATACCCGGTGGCGGATCCGGCACATCCGGTTTCGGAATTACCCCCTGTTCAACCAGCCAGCGAGAGACGTAATTGTCAGCGGAAGGCGCTTGCCTGATTGTCTCCGGGCCGGAAGTTATCATCGATGCAAACTTGCCCCCGTTTTCATCGCCGGTCGTATTCCAACGCCCGAGCTCATCGACGGAAGCATTCCAGCGCATGGCCCAGAAGGTATCCGACCAGCGGCTGAAATTCCACATCATGTCCCGGTGTGCGCCGGATGACATAAAGGCAAACATCTCCATTTCCGTTTTCCACAGGGTGCAGGTGTAGAATTCGGTGAAGTTGGCGATACCGGTGGTGTAACGCAGCATCCCCGGGGTTTCATAGAGTTGACGGCGTACCCGAAACCAGGCACGAACCATGTGCGGGGCATAGCGGCGGCTGCGCAGCTTGTTGCGGGTGGTAATGGCAAACACGTATTTTGTTCCTGAAAATGCAGTTATTATTTATTCATTCCGGCTAATGCGAGCTGGCATGCCCCATGCGCGTTGATTATCAGCAAAATCCCGGGAATCATGCATACTATTGCATGTTAATGCCCTGGAAGCTCCATGACTATGACTGAGCCCGGATTGAAAGTAATTGGCGTGGTTCGTTCCAGCCTGAAAACCACCCAGGATTCCCCTCCGGATGGCCGTCACAGCCTGCAGGAGGCAACTCTGGAGATTTTTCCGGCGTACTGTATGGGGATGGCCGGCATGGATGAACTGGAAAGGCTGGTGGTGCTGTACTGGCTGGACCAGGCCGACCGGGAGGTGCTGCGGGTTTATCCGGGCGGTGATCGCAGCAGGGAGATGATCGGTGTGTTTTGTAATCGTAGTCCGTTACGACCCAATCCGATCGGTATCAGCCTCGTTGATGTTATTGAGGTCGGGATTAAACACATTCGCGTCCGTGGTCTGGACGCCATCGACGGAACACCGGTAATCGATATCAAGTCACCGGGCAATGCCGCCTGAAGCACGGCACGTCGATCAGCCCTCTTCGGTACGGCCCCGCGGTACACTGCTATGGCGCAGTACCTGCCAGGCACTGCTACAGAAGGCTGCGATGTGGCTTCGAATACTCCAGGTATACCCGGCACCGGCCACAATCCAGGCGCCGGTCAGGATCTCTGCGCGCGGCATTGCCCACAGCACCAAGTTGATCGAACAGTTTGCACAGCGGGGGTCAGCCAGGGCCAGCGCCCCGAGAAACCAGGCGCTGAGGATGCTGAGTGTGACGAGGAATACTCGGGCGATCAGTCTAACCGCAGGATTTTTCATCTTGTTACTCCTTCAAGGCGACCCCGGCGGTTGACCGACCGGGGGCAGTGGATCCCGAAGATTTTCTTTACGATCAGTTCTCAAAATACAGTATTGGCCTGTTTTACCCTAGCGTCAAGGTTATCAGGACAAGCCGATTATTGTTTACCTGCATCCAGACTTTATACCAAGACCATGTTTTTTGTATGCATCTAACATACTAATATATATATTTATCCATATAATTTTGCAATTACGGCAAGTATATGTTATCAAGCTTGACGTTACGTCAAGCTTTATCACGGTTATTGGCGTGCATGGCACCAGATAACGTTGCCGGTAATGAAAAAACTGAAGTAAAAAATCAATTCCTGTGGGGGGAGATCATGAACAAGTGCCGCTTATATCAATTATCAGTCGATAGTTTTACTGCTGCTGTTGTCATTTTGTTACTGAGCCTGCCGGGGAGGGGATTCGCAGAGGAGCCTGCAGGCGCCAATGCCCCGTTGCTGGCACCGGTGGAAGTGACGGTACCGCCACAATCGGAGCGCTCCAAATCGGTGACCTTTATTTCCAGGGAGCAGATGGACGGTGACTGGGCGCTGAATCTGAACGATTACCTGTTCTCCATGCATCCCGGCATAGGGACCGCACGGCGTTCCAACCTGGGATTTATGGGACCGGGCAGCGGCTTCTGGATTCGCGGACTTGTCAGGGAACGGGTCGCCGTGTTTGTTGATGGCATACCCAGCCAGGTGAATAACCATTTTCATCCGCTGGTCGACCAGTACACACCGGATTTGGTCGAACGTGTTGAAATCACGCGCGGGACATCCGGGGTATTGCATGGTGCCAGTGCAGCCGGTGGTGTGATTGATATTTTTACCTACAACCCGCCACCGGGCCCCAGCGGGTATGCATTTGTATCAAATGGCAGTCATTCGACACGTGAGTATCAGGGTCGTGCGGCCTACGGTTTTGAATCGGGGACCTTTCAATTCAGCGGCACCAAACGGAATACCGACGGCTACCGTAAAAATCAGGATTTCAATGCGACGACCCTGAATGCCAAGGGAACGCTGGATCTCGGGTCGGCATGGGAACTGGGTGTGCGAGGAGGTCGAACTGATGCAAATATCGAGAATCCCGGCAGGGTCGGTGCGCCCAGTCTCTCCAAGAGCACCCAGGATCCGCGGAATGCGGCCATAACGCTGGACCGTAAGACCGCAACACAGAACAGCTTCGGGGCTTTCTACTGGAATGGGGCCAAAGTGCGGAGCCTCAGGAATGGTGGGGGCGCGTCAACGAATTTTACCCGCTTCAAGGAAGACGAATTCGGGCTGCGGCTGAAACAGCAGTGGCTGAAAAGACAGCGCAACACCTATACCGCGGGTTTTGATGCTGTTAAATTTACTGATGAACGTAAGAATGGCCCCGGTACCAAGGAGGAAGATAACACGGAGTCCTTTTACAGTCCCTATGTACAGATGACCTATCCGCTCCGGGACACAACAGATGTAGATGGCGGTGCGCGGGTGACCTACAGTAACCAGTTTGGATGGGACCTGTCGCCGGAGGTGGGTATTGTCGAGCACCTGGATAAATCGCTTGCCGTGCGTGCCAGGGTCGGTAAATCCTTCCGGGTTCCACGGGTAAACGACGTCAATCAGCCCTTTGGCGGTACCACTATTTCTAACGATAACCTGGACCCGGAACGATTCTGGAACGTGGAAACGGGTCTGAACAAGCGGACAGGAAAATTCCTGTTTTTTGAGGCTACCGAGTTTGATGTGGCTGCCTGGTATATGAACGGGGATAACCTGATTCAGACGGTTGGTATCGGCGGCGGCCTTTCCCAGTTAAAGAACACTGGCGATTTTAACAACAAAGGTGTCGAAACGAGTTTCGATATGATCGTGAACAATAATCTGTCAGTTTTCGTCGGGGGGAGCCTGTCCAACCTGGACAAGGATATTCTCCAGGTACCCGAGAAAACAGTGGATGCCGGTTTTAAATACAGATGGAAACGGATCAAGGGTAACGTGACGTCCCGTTACGCAACGGATGCCCATGATGTGGTAAGCGGGAAGAAGGTCAGCCTGGATTCTTACTACGTTGCCGATGCGCATGTTGCGTACGAACTGGCGAAAGGGACGGAAGTGATGTTTGATGTTGTGAATATATCGGACAAAAATTATGAAACCATTGCAGGATTTCCGCAGGTTCCGCGGTCTTACTTTGTTTCACTGCGTTCATATCTACAATAATTAATAGTAGTATTGCAGTATATGGAAATTTTCATACAGGGCGGCCCGGTTATGTACCCGCTATTGCTGTGCTCGGTGATTACGGGTGCAATAATAATCGAGCGGAGTCTGTTCTGGATGCGTCTCCGCAATACTGTCCAGCCGGATCACATCTCCCGGCTTTGCCGGCAGATGATCCATGAGCGAGAGAGCCTGTCTCCCGAAACCAACGCAGATGTAGTTGCCCGGGTTTTGTACAAAGGAGTGACCTCGTCAAGAGCCGAGGCATCACTCGAGATGCAGCAGGCGGCCACGCGTGAAATGGACAGTATGTTGCAATATCTGGGCGTTCTCAGCACCATGGTTTCGCTGGCGCCACTACTGGGTATTTTTGGTACGGTGCTGGGTATTATCGAGTCATTCAACGTGCTGGGGGATATGTCAAATCTGGATCCGGTCGCTGCGACCGGCGGCCTTGCACAGGCCCTGGTAACCACGGCCTTCGGGCTGGCAATCGCCATGCCCAGCCTTATTGCCTACAAAATTTTCTATAACAAGGCAAGCAAACTCCAGCATCAGATAGTGACAGGTTGCACGCAACTTGAGGTTTGCCTGGGGCTGGCTGAGCCTGCTGGCTAACTCCCCTGACCTGATCATTCCCATGGAACTGCCTCCCCGTCACGATGTTTCCGATCCGCGGGTGGATATGATTCCTTTGGTGGATGTCATATTTCTGGTGCTGGTTGCATTCATCTATGCCAGTATGTTTCTGACGCAAAAGACCGGACTGCCGGTGGATCTTCCCGATGCAAGCCAGTCCGAGTTGGAACGGTTGGATGTTATGACAATTACTATAACCCGGGACGGGACTCTGTTCCTCAATAAGCAAGCCGTGTCGCCCGTGGAGCTGGAACAGGCCCTGTCACTTGCCAGGACAAACAACCCGGATATCAGGTTGTTTGTGATGGCGGATCAGGATGCCCGTCTGGATCCGCTGGTCATTGCAATGGATATTGCGCGTAAGGTTGGAATAGAGGGCCTCACCATCGCTACCGAAAGGAATGCGGCTGTGCGGAATCGATAATGCTCGGGCGTTGGCGTGGAATTCTGGCGCTTTCGTTATCGGTTTCCTTGCATGCCGCGGTTATTTATCTCGGTGGTTTCAATTTACAGAATGCCGGTGGTGGCAACGGACACCTGTCGGTTTCGGTAGCACCCTATCAGGCGTCCGCCGGCCCGGTTGCCGAAGAGGCGGTTGCCGAACAATCCAGCACAGTTGTACCTGCGACGGTTTCTGAACACAGTCCCGGGGAGATTCAACCATCAAAACCGGACATTGCACCGGTCAGGGCGGTCAGGAAGCCGGTTGAACGATCGTACCCCGATCAGACGGTACAGCCACGCAAGCAAAAGCCGGCAGAGAGACCATCTGCGCAGGTTGTCAGGGGCCCGGTAAGCGGTATTGCAGACAAACCGGTTACAGAATCCCCGCAGACACAGGTAAAGCCCGACAATACAAAAGCGGAGGCGGTACCACAGGCTGACTCATTGGACGGACAGACGGGGCAAGGCGACCAGACAGCTTCATCGAGTGACAAGATCGGGCTGCTGAAGCCGGATGTAATGGCGGTCCCGCTCTATCGCCTGATACCCAAACCCTCCTATCCAAGCCGGTCACGCGACCTGGGCGAAGAGGGCACGGTCATTGTTGCGATTCTGGTTGCAAAGGATGGCAGTGTTGCCAGTGCCTATCTTGACAAGTCGTCCGGGTATCCGCTGCTGGACGGGAGCGCCCTGAGAACAGTCAGGGAAAAATGGAAATTCAAACCGGCCACAAGAGCAGGTGTACCCATGGAAGCCTGGGTACGGGTACCCATAAAATTCAGTATAGATACGCGGTAAGCAGTTGGACTTTTTACAACCGGGAATGATCACGCCTGTTGTTTTGTCCGCGCAACACTTATCCCCTGCGACTGTTGTGCTATAAATCGACCGCTTTCTTACAATCCGCTTTTAGGCTGACAGGCCGGTTTCCTGTTTCCTGGTCGATTCCACAGGGTCTTGTCCACACCCTCGGGTGCTTCCAGCTCATTCAACTTCGTGGCGATTTGGTGAATGACGGCTGCGCCAGCACAGTCCGGTGCAAAATCAACAGGGGCACACGCATTGCGTTCTGCTTCCATGAAGGCATCTTCATAAGGGACACTGCCAATGATAGACATATCATGTTGCTCGCAGAATTGTTCGATTGCTGTCTGGTCGGCTTCTGTCTTGACCTTGTTGGCGACCACGAAGATGTACGGGATCTCCAGTTCCTTTGCCAATAGATGCGTCCTGGCAGCCGCCTCAAGCGAGCGATAGTAGGGCTCTGCAACGACGAGCATGACATCCACGTTGCGCGCCGTGCCACGCTTCAGGTGCTCCAGACCGGCTTCCATGTCGGTTACCGTATGCTGCCCGTAGCCACTCATCTCTGCGATCACGCCGCGAACAGCGAGGTGTGAAGCGCACATACAGCCGCTGCCAGCACTACCATCAGCCGGCTTACCCATGACAATAAGGTCGATATCCTGGGGCGCGGTAGCGGCATAGGTACCGATCAAGTCTTCCTCTGTGACTGTCATGTGCAGCTTGCGTTTGCCATCAGGATCCTCCTTGATTTCCATGATGCTGGGCGGGATATAGTTTATGGCATCCGCCTTGTCACGCGTCATGCCGAGCGTTAACGCAAGATTCGGGTTTGGATCTCCATCAATAGCCAGGATCTTGTCGCCATCCTGGGCCAGCATCCGGGCAAGCGTGCCAGCAAGCGTTGTTTTTCCTGAGCCGCCTTTTCCTACCGTTGCGATTTTCATATATCACCCGCGTTCCTGTGTTGTTGGTGAATATTTGTAAACCTTAGCCTATGCTTAATCAAGTGTCCATGGCAACATACTTAATTACAATGACTTGCCGAAATTTCACAGCCCGATTGAGAGACTGAAACGTGGCTGGTTCGAGAGACCATATATCCTGTTCAGGAATACCCAGATTAACACGATATACAAGCGGGGATTGCGGATAGTTTTTTGGAATTTGTTGCGGGAGTCAGATCTTTCCTGTCCGGGCCCGGGCCGGACGGGTGATAGCCGATATTGGAACCATACTGACATCTCGTCAGTGGCTGTTTATAAAACCAGCCCAATAATGTCCTCCGGAAGCAATCAGTTTTGTGTTAAATCGCCGGTTCTCAGTGGGGAAACAGGTGTAGCTGGGAACGCTGTCAGTCATATATGATACGTATCTGAATAAAACAGTCACGCTGAATACATATGTTGTTAATGATCGACAACTACGACTCGTTTACCTACAACCTGGTGCAGTACCTCGGTGAGCTGGGTGCCGATGTGCAGGTGTATCGCAATGATCGCATTACCCTGGACGAGATCGCCGGGCTCAAGCCGGAAAGAATCGTCATTTCACCCGGGCCGTGTACGCCGAATGAAGCCGGGGTGTCGGTGGATGTCATCAAGCAGTTTGCCGGGGTGGTGCCGATTCTTGGCGTCTGCCTAGGCCACCAGAGTATCGGCCAGGCCTTCGGCGGGCGCATTGGCCATGCGCGTGCGATCATGCATGGCAAGACCTCTATGATCCGGCATGCCGGTGTCGGGGTTTTCAGGGGATTGCCACAGCCGTTCGAGGCGACCCGCTATCACTCGCTGGTCATCGAACCGGACTCGTTGCCGGAGTGCCTGGAAGTGACGGCGTGGACCGGGGATGCAGCGGGCAACCGTGACGAAATCATGGGCGTGCGCCACCGGGAACTGGCAGTGGAAGGAGTGCAGTTTCACCCGGAATCCATTCTCACCGGTTGCGGACATGACTTGCTGCGTAATTTTCTGGGGCAAGCTGTTTGAGGGAGCCGTATTTATGGTTTGTCATTCCCGCGAAAGCGGGAATCCGGTATCTTTATAGCCTTGCACTGGATTCCGGCTCTCCGCTACGCTGCGGCCGGAATGACGGCACATCTAGAGTATTTATAATACCCCCTCTCCCCAACCCTCTCCCTGGGGGAGAGGGGGTGACTCTGTGGAGAACTTGATGGACATGCAAGCTGCCATTCGTGCCGTTACCGAGGGTCGTGACCTGGCGTCTGCCGACATGGAGGCCGTCATGCGCCTGATCATGACCGGGCAGGCGACCCCGGCGCAGGTCGGCGGGTTCCTGGTCGGTCTGCGCATGAAGGGCGAAACCGTGGACGAGATCGCCAGTGCCGCCAGTGTGATGCGGGAACTCGCAACGCACGTAGAGGTGGCCGGCCCGCACCTGGTGGATACCTGCGGTACCGGTGGAGACGGGGCCAGCACCTTTAATATCTCGACGGCCAGTGCCATCGTTACCGCGGCCGCCGGTGGCAGGGTCGCCAAACACGGCAACCGCTCCGTATCGAGCCGTTCCGGCAGTGCCGATGTGCTGGAGGCGGCCGGTGTCCGGCTGGACCTGGACCCCGGGCAGGTGGCCGCGTGCATTGACCGGGTGGGCGTGGGTTTTCTGTTTGCACCCATGCATCACAGTGCCATGAAGCATGCCATTGGCCCGCGCAAGGAGATGGGGGTACGCACCGTATTCAATTTACTCGGTCCGTTGACCAACCCGGCCGGTGCCCCCAACCAGGTCCTCGGGGTGTTCAGCGATGACTGGGTGGAGCCGCTGGCGCAGGTATTGAAACAGCTGGGCAGTGAACACGTGCTCGTGGTACACGCACAAGATGGTCTGGACGAGATCAGTATCGGTGCGCCGACACATGTGGCTGAATTGAACGCGGGCGAGATTTCGACTTATCAAATATCACCAGGGGACTTCGGGCTGTCGTGTGCCGATTTGTCTGCACTGTCCGTCGCGGATGCCGATCAGAGCCTGGCCATGATCCGGGACGTGTTTGACAATGTGTCCGGGCCGGCACGGGATATTGTCGCACTGAATGCCGGTGCGGCCATCTATGCAGCCAATGTGGCGGGAACACTCGCGGACGGTATCAGGCTGGCTGGCGAGGCACTGGAAAACGGCAAGGCGAAACAGACGCTGCAGGCGCTCATTGAAGTGTCGAATACGATTTGACATACAAATTGTCTCATCCGGCTGGACTTGAAATTTAATCGCCAAAATACAAATAAAACGTCCCCTCTCCCTCCGGGACGACTGCAGGGATGCAGGAGGTAGAGCAACGCAGGAGCAGTTGCCGAGAGGGTCAGGGAGAGGGGATTAGATAAAGGCAACGGCTTGATTTATATCCCCTCTCCCCAGCCCTCCCCCTGAGGGGGAGGGAGTAAATAAGACAGCAATGGGGGGGAGCCGTTTTGCCCTGCATTTGCCACAGAGCACACAGAGACATGTTTCCGATAATAATCTCGCTGTGTGCCCGGTGATCTCTGTGGCTGTTTTCCATGCGGTTATCGAACAGGACACTTTCTGATAATGTTTAATGATCAAATATATTCCGGCTGGTTATGTCCGACACCCCTGACATCCTGAAAAAGATCCTGGCGCGCAAGGCCGAGGAGATCGATGCGCGCAATCGCCGCTGCAGTTTGAAGGAGCTGGGTGAACGCGTGGCTGATGCCGATCCGGTGCGCGGTTTTCTTGCCGCCATGCAGGGCGCTATCGCGACCGGTCGGCCGGCCGTTATCGCGGAAGTCAAGAAGGCCTCGCCCAGTCGCGGTATCCTGCGCGAGGAGTTCGACCCGGTACAGATTGCCGTGAGCTACGAGCATGGAGGGGCGACCTGCCTGTCGGTACTGACCGATATTGACTTCTTCAAGGGGGCCGATGCCTACCTGATGCAGGCCCGTGCGGCCTGTACTCTGCCGGTGTTAAGAAAGGACTTCATTATCGATCCGTACCAGGTGTACGAGGCGCGGGCCATGGGTGCGGACTGCATCCTGCTGATCGTGGCGGCACTGGGAGATGCCATGTTGCTGGAGTTACTGCAACTGGCGGGAAACCTGGGCATGGATGTGCTGGTGGAGGTGCATGATCGCGAGGAACTCGATCGTGCCCTGCAGACGGGTGCGCCGTTGATCGGGATCAACAATCGTGACCTGCGGTCTTTCGAGACCCGTCTCGACGTGACGCTGGGATTTCTGGACCTGATCCCGGGCGACCGCCTGGTGGTCACCGAGAGCGGTATTCACACCGTGGACGACGTGGCGTTGATGCGCACGCGCGGCGTCAATGCCTTCCTGGTCGGCGAGGCCTTTATGAAGGCACCCGAACCGGGCAAGAAACTTCGGGAATTGTTTGGTTAACAAGAGATCGTAGGTCGGGTTAGGTGCGAAGCACCGTAACCCGACGTTATGTTTCTCGTTTCATTGTCGGGTTACGGCCTTACGGCCTAACCCGACCTGCGGTTTGATGCAAAATTTAGGGATTAACGTGCGCCGAACACCACGATGGTTTTGCCCTTGGCGGAGATATGGCCCTGTTCGGTCAGCGCCTTCAGTACACGCCCGGCCATTTCCCGGGAGCAACCGACGATACGGCCGATTTCCTGGCGGGTAATCTTGATCTGCATGCCGTCCGGGTGGGTCATGGCATCCGGCTCCTTGCAGAGTTCCAGCAGGGTGTGGGCAATGCGCCCGGTGACATCGAGGAACGCGAGGTTGCTCACCTTGCGGCTGGTCTTGCGCAGCCGGGTTGCCAGCTGGGCCGTCAGTTCCAGCAGGATGTCCGGGTCTTCCTTGCTGAGTGCACGAAACCGTGAATAGCTGATCTCCGCGACCTCGCACTCGCCACGGGTCCGTACCCAGGCGCTGCGGTTGGGCTGTTCACCGAACAGCCCCATCTCCCCGAAGAACCCGCCGGCATTGATATAGGCCAGCACGATCTCATGACCGTCTTCGTCCTCGATCAGGACGCTGACCGAGCCGTTGATGATGTAATAGAGGACATCCGGCTGGTCGCCGGCATAGATGATGACACTCTTGCCCGGGTACTTGCGTCGATGGCAATGCTCCAGGAAGCGCTGGACGCACGGGTTTTCGACGTCCGGGGTCCTGGGGGAGTCCATGTTCAAGGCCTGTGGAAGTCCGAGCATACCGTTGTTATCGACCCCCAAACCGCTATCTTGAGTGCGCTGTCCAGGGGCGCCGGGAACTGTGATAGGCTTCTCAATCCTTGAATTCAGGGGGTTGTATGAAGGCACGCATCAAGTGGCTGGAAGGGGCCGCATTTGTCGGGGAATCGGGCAGTGGCCATAGCGTGGTCATGGACGGTCCGGCCGACAGCGGCGGCCGGGACATGGGCATTCGTCCCATGGAGATGCTGCTGATCGGTATGGGTGGCTGCACGGCATTTGATGTCATGATGATACTGGGCAAGGCGCGCCAGCCAGTGACCGACTGCGTGGTGGAAATCGATGCCGAGCGCGCCGAACAGGTCCCGAAAGTGTTCACCCGCATCCATGTGCATTTCATCGTCAGTGGCAATGGCCTGTCTGAAAAGCAGGTCGAGCGGGCCGTGCACCTGTCTGCCGAAAAGTATTGTTCCGCCTCGATCATGCTCGGCAAGGTCGCCGATATTACGCATGATTTCGAGGTGGTGCCGGGCCATGCCACCGAACCGGTCACATGAACCGGCCGGCAGCGACACTCGGCATGCGCCATGTTGCGCTGAATATCCGAAAGCTTGAGGAATGCGAGCACTTTTACGTGACGCTGCTTGGTATGACCGTGGAGTGGCGACCGGATGACAACAATGTTTACCTGACTTCCGGGAATGACAACCTGGCATTGCACCGGACAGCCGCAACGGCAACGCCCGGGCCGGGTCAGCGTCTCGACCATATCGGTTTTTTTATTGCCAGTGAGGAACAGGTCGACGCGTGGTATGCCTTCCTGTCAGAGAGCCGTGTCCCCATCAAGTCGCCGCCAAAGACGCACCGCGATGGTGCCCGCAGTTTTTACTGTAGCGATCCGGAAGGCACCACGGTCCAGGTCATCTACCATCCGCCACAGTCAGCCTGACCGGACCTGGACGGGGAATTACCCCGAACATTGCATAAATGTAGTCTGTAGGGTGCAATGAGCGCAGCGAATTGCGCCGGACGGCTGTGGTACTGGTGCAGTTCGCTGTGCTCACTGCACCCTACGACTGGATCTTACTTGCGGTGAAGTTCAATAACCGCCGTGCTGCATGCGGCTGAACCTGTCGAGAAGCGGTTTCCTGCCGAATCACCAGCATGGTTATGCAACATACAGGTTTATTGCTCAGATCCGAAAGGCCGTGGTAGTCATGATGCGGGACATCAGTGTCATGGCCTTCTTTGCCGGTTCCGGCAGTTCTGCACCACCGCTGCGGGTAGCGGTATCCCGGTGTTTCGCCTCATCGGTTTTCATCTGCCGGAGGATGGCCCGGGATTTCCTGTCATTTTCCGGCAGCCGCTGCAGGTGACCATCCAGGTGCCTGACGACCTGTTGCTCGGTTTCTGCCAGGAATCCAAGACTCCATTTGTCACCCAGCAGCCCGGTTGCCGCACCCAGCAGGAATGAACCGGTAAACCAGACCGGGTTCAGCAGGCTGGTATGGCCGTCGAGTTCATCAAGGCGTTGCCGGCACCATGCCAGGTGATCGTTTTCCTCGTCAGCGGCCTGCTGCATCTGGTCCCGGACGTCGCGGTTCCGGGCCGTCAGGGCCTGTCCCTGGTAGAGCGCCTGTGCGCAGACCTCACCCGCATGATCAACACGCATCAGGCAGATACTGTCGGCCTTGCCGGTTGCCGTAAATTCATCGTCGTCCAGCGGTTCTGCCGGGTTGGAGCGGCCCGTTCCAGCGGGTTCGCCAAACACGGTACGCACGGCCTGGTCGAGCTGCGCAATGCAGCGGTCGGTGAAATCCCGGTTTCTCGTTTCCATGTATCGAAGATAGCATGTTGGTGGTCGGGCGTCGTGGTCATGTCGGGATATTGTGTCGCAGGCAGCAGGAGCCAGCTTGCTGGCGAACAGATCG
>Ga0114931_10001901_pt1 | contig 26612 bp, 26 predicted proteins | sample 2SBtaG_FD_89579 | JGI IMG/M metagenome (GOLD analysis project Ga0114931, IMG submission 89579) | Deep subsurface microbial communities from Kolumbo volcano to uncover new lineages of life (NeLLi) - 2SBTROV14_V59a metaG | ecosystem: Environmental > Aquatic > Marine > Volcanic | place: Kolumbo... | reverse complement strand
GAGATTCGCTCTGGTAAAAACAAGTACTTTACAATGCTTGAGGTGGTTCGAAAACTCAAGGGTTTCGTTGATACAAAGAAACAACCAGCAGGACTGGACTTGGCAAAGATGTTTGGTAATATACTCATGAAGCGCTCCTTTGATTCAGTAGGCTCTTGGCATGTAAAGGGATTGTTCCTTGGTATGATGCACTTTCAAGACAAATACAATGAAGATTTGGAGAGACTGCAAAGATGTGATATTCACTATGTGACTCCTGATTTAAGAATAGTTCCATTCTGTGCATTTAACGTAATTCCTGAATGGTACAGAGACAGAATACAGAAAAAATATTCCATTACAGTAGAGGAATGGGAAGAACGTGAAGGCGTCAAACTAGAAGATGGTCTGTATAGAGGATTAATGAGACGTGGAGCAGGTGACGAACTTGCTGCTGGCTGTGCAAAAAGTCAGATGTTCCATGATGCAGCACAAGCTACGATGTAAATTCTTCTGAAAACTTAAAGATGCCTAAAATATTATTTTATTGTGAAAATCCTGCTTATTTCACCAACACAAACTGGTATTGGAGGGATAGCACAACATGTATCTGGTCTTGCAAATTTCTTAAAAAAAAATGGACATAAAATTGAGATAATTTCATCAGAAAACACATTTACTATTCCAATCAGAGGGCTGAAGAATCCAAGTTTTATGATTTCATCATTTTTAAAAACAAAATTCAAAAAAAATTATGATATCGTTCATGCTCATAACATTCCCTCTGCACTGGCAATGAAAAATATAACAGGAAAAAAAATTCTTACAATTCATGGTATTTTTTCAAAACAAATCAATGAACTTCATAGAAAAACTACCGCAACACTTTCACAAAAATATGAAAGAAATGCATTGTATTGGGCAGATGCTATAACTGTTGTTTCTAAGGAAACGCTATCATATTATGATACAATAAAAGATTTTGAAATTTATCAAATACCAAATGCTATAGACATTGAATCACTGCCAAAAAACAAAGAAAAAAAATATGAAAAACAACTAATCTTTGCTGGTAGACTTTCTAAGGAAAAAGGAGTAGAAGTTTTGGCAGAAATTTGTAAAAAACTCCCAGATGATATTAATATAATAATTTTAGGTTCAGGACCAGATGCAGATAAAATCAAAACTATTGCAAATTCTAAAAAAAATATTCATTATCTAGGATATCTTCCTAAAGAAAAAACCATCCCATTAATTCGTGGATCTGATATTCTAATTCAGCCTTCTTTGAACGAAGGAATTAGCTCAACTCTACTTGAATCAATGGCATGTAAAACACCAATAATTACTACAAATATTGGTGGTAACAACGAACTAATTGTTCATAATAAAACAGGGATACTCATCGACCCTGGAGATTCAAGTGAATTATTAAAAGAAATAATGCGTATATTAAATGATCCAAATCTAGGAGATAAAATCACTAGATCTGCTTATGATAAAGTACAGAAATATGATTGGTCAAATGTGGGACAACTTTATCTTGATTTGTATGAGAAACTATTAAAATAATATTAATCAATGGGCTGTAGAAACCATGCCAAATTAACAAATTATTCCGTGTAATTCTATATGCATTATACGCAATCACACGATGAAACAATTTCCTATTTTATATGGATATTTTTCTTGATATGACATTTTCTCCAAACATCCTCTTTTTATCACAGAAAATACTGTCTCAGTATTGTTTCTATGATGGTAGATGACACCATCATACCCATTCCTTTTGAGTCTCTTTCTATGGTATCCTCTAGTCTTGTATATTGGAACATCTGCATATCTTGGTGGAATGATGATTGTTATTCCTAAATTATCAGCTGCAACGTGAGTACTCTCTGAATCATACCCCTGTCTGCCACAAGGTCTCTACTGGAATGATTTGGTTTGTTCTTTCCAGTAATGGCACAAAATCTATTCCATCATGTCTCTGACGATGCCTATTTTTATGGCACAGACTAACTGTTCCTTCATATCTGCACAGATTGAGAGCTTGACGAATTTCCTTCGTAGTTTGATGTGTTTTGTGTAATAATATGATGACTGTCCGTGACCAAACCCTGTTGCATCAATTCCTACAAATACACTTTTGATTTTCATATGCGTCACAAATGATTCTAGGATTTTCTGCAGCATTGTAATGTCTAGAATTGCAGTTGCCTTTTGCAGCGTGGTGTAGTGTGGGATTTTGGACAAACCAAGGCATTGTTGTACACCAATACATTCATCTAAAAAAATTAATGAACATACGGTAACTCTTGGACTCGTACTGACGCAGTGCAAGTAAGATGAGATGCTGCCGTACCGTGTACATGTGATTGGATTTACGATGTAGGTATGGTGGTACTCTTGCTCATTTGATGATGTTTAGCATCGTCGAATCATCTTGATGATTTTATGAAATGATGGAATAATGATTCCAAATGTATCTCACAATGCGGCGGGATTAATCATATGGTCAAAAATTGATGGTTTCTACATAACCTAACCCATTGACAATTAAAAGATAGTTAAACATAATTAAAAATTTCAAAATATAAAAGGAATGTCACTAGTATCTTTTAAGAGTAGTTTTCCTAAAATAATTACAACTTATACAATCTCCTTATAATTATAATAGGAATAACAATTGCAATAAGATTTTATTTTTCTACCAGTCAAATAATAAAAGAATAGCCGAATACACATCATAACAAATATCATCATTATAATTTCTACAGATAATTTTAGTTCTTTAAAAGATTACATGACAAATTACAAAGATAAAAATCTGACTCATAGTGGATGACAAAAAAGAATGACTCAATTTTCTTGTTGGTGTGTTTAATAAAAGTAATCATTCTTATCTTGAAAAAATACATGATTCAAAAAATGATGAGTTTATTTATCATGTAAAAGTTTTCAAAATAAATTATGAAAAGTAACTTGGTTCATAGCAATTGATTTATTCCTTTCACTTTGATAACAAACAGGTTACATTATGGGTGAAACTTGGAAACGTATTAAGACATCACTATCAAAAAATAGAGATCTAACACATGTTGGAATAGCAAATGTAGCAGGTACTGGAATTCTAAGCATCTTTTGGATCTTTCTTGCATCCGTACTGGAACCGAATGAGTATGGTAAGGTAAGCTATCTTTTAGCTATTGCAAATATTGTATCAGTTGCAGCATTTCTTGGTGCAGGACAGACAATAATAGTATACATAGCAAAAGGATTCAAGATACACTATACAATATACGTTCTATCGCTAATTGCAGGAACAATTTCAGCAATAATGGTCTTGTTACTTCAAGGAAGTATTGAGGTATCAATTTATGTGATTGGGTATATAATTTTCAATCTTGTAATTCATGAGATACTTGGATCAAAGCTTTATACAAAATACTCGAAGTTTGTTATATCGCAAAGAATTATTATGGTTATTCTTGCCGTGATATTTTATTTCTCTTTTGGAATAAACGGCATAATTCTTGGATATGCTATTTCATTTTTACCTTATTCGATTTTCTTATACCGTGGATTCAAAGATGCAAAGATTGACTTTTCCCAAATAAAACCAAAGTTTGGATTTATGATGAATAATTATGGAAGAGACCTCTCAAAAATTTTAAGCAGATCGCTTGATAAATTGATAATTCTGCCAGTTCTTAATGCTACAGTTCTAGGTAATTATCAACTCGCATATCAAGTACTGATGATTCTTATAATATTGCCTACTATAGTCTATCAGTATATACTACCAAGACAAGCAAGTGGTCTACAAAATAAAAAGATCAAAGGATTAGTAGTAGTAGCATCAATAGTTCTTTCGTTCATAGTTTTTCTTGCAGCACCAATTCTTATTCCCATCATATTTCCAAAATATGAAAAGTCACTTGATATTATTCAAATAATGAGTTTTACAGTAATTCCCATGTCAATTACTCTTATGTATACATCAAAGTTTTTAGCATTAGAGAAAAGCCGTCACATAATCATATCGGCGGTTATATTTTTACTAGTTCAACTTTTTGGAATAATAATTTTAAGTGATAAATATGGAGCAGCTGGGCTTGCCGTTGCAACTCTTCTTGCTGCAGTATCTGAAGCATCATACTTGAGTCTAGTTAATCGTATTTGCTATTATTCTAAATAAAAATATGGATTTAACAATTAAAAAAAGATACACGATATTAAAAATAACAAAGTACACAAACTTCAAGATACATGTTGTTGAGAAAATATTTCAAAACATAAATTATCAAAGTAATTTTTCCTGATTGATTTTAAAAATTTTATTTCTGTATTCTTTATAGCCAAATTCATCAGAATCAAATATTTTTTTCAAATATGGGTATTTTTCCTCATTGAAATAAATTTCCTGTGCCATTTTGAATCTTTTAGATTTCTCATCACCAACAATTAAATAATCAATTTTATTTTCAGTCAAGTATTTGATTAGTTGATTCTCATTATGAATAATAAAATCAGGAACTAGTAAACTTATCTCACCATCCAGTTTGTCTGGTGGAATTGAATCAGTTGAATATTTTATGTTGTGTAAAATAAAATTCCAATCTGATGTGGCTACAGTCCCTTCTAATTCTGTTGTTACAAATTTTCCAAATCTTTCTTGTTCTAAGATATAGTCTGGATCTGGTTGTCGCTCACTAAGAAAATAGTATGATGTAAGAATTAAACCAAAAATTATACCTACCAATAGAATATTTCTGAGTTTTTTGTCATTTGAGAAATATTCTATACCTAAAGCTCCAAAAAGAGAAAAAATTGGAATGAGGAAAAATAAATTTCTAAATGCTACTGAAAGAGTATATTGTGGTATTGCTATGATAAACTGAAAAATTATGATAAAAATCATTATCTTTATTTTCCAATTGATCTTGTATATGGATACAAAAAATCCTACAGGTGCAAATAATATCATGTATGGTAATAAAATTCGGAAAATATGTGTAATTTCAGTAATACCTGCTACAAGAAATATGTTTTCTGAAAAATTTACTTGTTCTGCAGAAAATCCTCTAGGTTCTGATGTAGCAGCTAGTAAACTAACATTTGGTACTCCTCCCTCGTGCATAATTACTGGCATGTACACAATTATGAACAAGGCCATACCTATTATTGCCATTTTTAAAAATTCTTTTTTTGAACTTCTGAAATAAACTCCAAGAATTGATATTGGTAAGAAAATTAATCCAGTTGCTCTTGTATCTGCTGCAAAAGCTGCAAAAACAAATGCCAATGGAATTAATTTTGGATTTTTTTGAAACAAAAAATATACTGATACCAAACCTAAAAGAATAAAGAGAGGTTCAGTTAGTCCAAAAATTGCGTTTTCAATAATATTTGGCTCAAAAATAAAAAGAGCCATTGCAAACATGGCATATTTCTTGTTCATTATTTGTTTTGCAATTAAAAATAAAACTATGGGTGAAATACATGAAATTAAAATTGATGTAATTCTAATTATGGTAAAATATCCATCGTAACTATCAAATTGAAATGGAAGAAAAAGTATTGCAAGTAAACCACTCCACATAAAATATGCTCCACCTATGTAATCAAATGAATGATGAAAAGCCAATGCATAAATTAGAAATACAAATGCATCATTTGATCTTGAGGGAAGATCAAAAGGAGTAAAATACATTCGTAGTAAAAATCCTGCCAATAGTAATATGGGAATTATGATTATTGGCCTAGATGTAAGAAAGTCTATTTTGGAATCAAATTTCTCAACAAGATTTTCTAGCATAATTTTTTTCTAGTTTGTAAATATTTAAACTAAGAACCTTATGCAAACCGTAGACCAATTGATGAATTATTAACAATTTGTTTTGACTAATTCCTGACCTTATGATCTATATTCTATCAAACAAGCTTTGGATTAGAAATCTCCTAACTAATTTCATGTATGATTGAAAAATCTACAATAAAAGGCTAGTCAGAAGATATAAGATTTTCATTTCAAAAGATACCATAAAAAATATTTTTCATAAAACTTTGTGTAACTATTAATAAAATGCTATATTGAACTATTATTTTTGATGTTATTTATTTTTATTTATTATTTGCAATTTTGTTATGCTAAATAAGTAAATACATCCAACCGTGTTGCCTATGGTAAAGGAAATAGCAGCACCTAAAATACCATAAATCTCACCTAATAGAAAAATTCTACTAACTATTACTGTTAAGCTAATTGATTGTCCAATTACTACTTTTTGTATTTTTTCATGTGCTAATAGATTTGACATAAGCATTGTAGAAATTGCATTTGAAACTAGCGCTAAACTCATTATTTGTACTATAACTATAGCTTCATCAAATTCTGAAAATATGATTGGAAGAATTATTGAAGCTAAAACTAGAATCAAAATAGTTAAAATCATTGATACTATTACAGTTACTTTTTTTAATTTGGTATGGCTTGTTCCACTTGATTCCTGTGGTAAGACATATTGAAAAACAATTTCTGGTATGATTCCTGCAAATCTTTTGTTTGTAATTGATGTTGTAATGAAATAAGTTACTAGTAAAAGAGCAATACTTGCAAGAAATGGAATTACCTTGAAATTTCCAAACACTTTTTCAGAAATTATTAACAAAGAATATTTTGTGTGCGGCTCAAAGACTGGATAGTTTGGATTGCCATTAATTGCATCTTGTATTGTAAGTCTGTCATCTCTAATTGACTCTAATAGTCTCTTCTCCATTGGGATAAAATCCTTCCATTCTTCTTGTGTTTGCAGTTCTGGTAATGTCGTTACTACATATGCTGATAAAACTATTGCAATAATTATTACTGTAATTTTTTTTGATATCTCAAATCTGAATAACTTTTCAAAGAATTTTGAGATTACTTGTGGCAGTTTGTTTTTGAAATAAAGAATAGTTATGGCAAATACTATTACATTTACTGCAATTAGTGGTCTGCCTAGACTCCTAATTCTAATGGGTCTGGAGATATGTCTATTACGCCTGGAATTTGTGACTCTGATGATACTAGAATGGCATGAAATACAACTAAAACTAGACTGATTAGAACAATTGATGCTGAAAAGAGAAAAACTATCCAAGATGATATATTTTTTGATTCTGCCAAATCATCATAACCTAAAATCTAGTCTGTTATATCCTACTTGTTAAGTGGTAGTTCACTAAAATTATCATTTTAAATGAGAATTTGTCTCATTATGGCCTCTAAAACTGGGTTTTTTTAGGTAAATTTAGGCACAAAATATATTTTTATATGTGTTTCTAGTGAAATATATGATTGATTCTGAATTAGATAAAATAATTAGTAAAGTACAAAAAGAGAAAAAGGCATTTGTAAAAAAATCCGCCCTTGATACATCAAACCAGCCAAAAAAGATTGTAAGCAGAGTAAATGAAGTTGAGAAAATAGTCAGATACATTTTAGACTACAAACAACAGCAAGTGGTTCCACTAGTTTCAATTTATGGTCGTAGTGGTACTGGAAAATCAACGCTAGTAAGACATGTTTGTAATCATTTCCCAGAGATTAAACTGTGTTTTGTAAATCTTCGAAAAGCAAAGACAGTATTTGGTACAATCAATCTTATCTTAAATGAATTAGACCAGCCTAGTCTTGCCAGTGCACATGGCATGAATCTTGGAATGGAAAAGATTCGAGAAGCAATTTTGAATGTTATGAACTTGAAGAAGAAAAAACTATTCGTACTAGCCCTTGATGAATTTGATGTGATATTTTATGACAAACGAGGTAATCCTTCTGACTTTGTATACAAGCTAGTGGAACTGCAAGCAGAACTAAAAAGTAAGGACTGTCTTGCAATGATAATTACAATATCCAATAATGTCTTATCTGACTATGATCTAGATGACAGAATAAGATCAAGAATTGGAAATTCAGAGATATTTTTCAAACCATACACAAAAGAAGAAACTCTAAAGATATTAAAACAAAGATCTGAGGAGGCATTTGGTAAAAAAATAGATGACAAAATTTTAGAAGAATGTGCAAAAATTAGCTTTTTGGAGCATGGCGATGCTAGACGTGCAGTAGATTTACTGCGAGTATCTGCAGAAATTGCAGCAAAAGAAAAAAAAGAGATCACTGTGAAGCATATCAAAGCTGCATCAAAGCAAATACAAAAAGACCGAGTAGAAGAAGTGATATCTAGCTTGTCACATCACAGCAAGTTGATTTGTCTGGTTTTAGCTTCAAAGACATTTGGTCTTGGTGAAAGATGGCATAGCACCATGTCTATATTTGAGAAATACAAAGAATATTTACAATCTGAGCCTGTCAGCTATAGGCGATTCTCTGAACTGCTAAAGGATCTTGAAATTTCGGGATTAATAGATTCTGATACAAGATCAAGAGGGCAGAAAGGATACAGCTCAGAGTTTCAACTTGTAGTGGATCCACGAATTGTAGGTGAAATAATTGATAAAGAATGGTGGGAGAAACATGTTGTAAAAATAAAAAAATTTGTCGAAGGAGATACAACAGGATCGAAAAATAATCCGTACAACAAACTTTATCAAGAATATAAAAAAGACGCAATGACACGATTGTGAAAATGATAATCACATAAAATTAGTTTGATGGTAATATGTTTACAATCACCTAAAACTTTTGAAAATCTAATATTGCTCAGAAAAAGTACCTCTGAATTAGTTTCAGAAGAGAGAATATCGTATATCAATTTACACACAGTATTCAAGATAGATATTGCTTACTCTCAATTTTGGTATAATGAGAAAACTCAATAATATTTTTTATGATCTCGAAGATATTTTGACACAAACCATTTTACAAAAATAAATCCATTATCTTGTAAATATGATGATTTAACTGGTATTTCTCCAATTTTAGAATAAATTAAATGCATTGAACTTTCTTTTTTGATTACTTGATTACTAGAGAAACTTTAGAAAAATACGATCCACAAGGAATGCACAAAGTCTATGATAGATGGCCACAAATTGCAAAAGACGCATACACTTCAGAGATTGAGTCTGTTGATTTTAAAGACATTGACCATGTCGTATTTTCTGGAATGGGCGGCTCTGGGAGTGTCGGTGATCTGTTCTCATCTATACTATCAAAAACTAACATTCACACAACAGTTGTCAAAGGGTATGTTCTTCCAAAAACTGTAGATGAAAATACTCTTGTTGTGGCAACAAGCGTATCAGGGGATACTGCTGAAACCCTATCTACTTTGGAATCTGCAAATACAAAAAATTGTAAGGTAATTGGCTTTTCATCAGGTGGAATGATGGAGTCTTTTTGTGTAAAAAATAACATAGAGTTTAGGAAAATTCCTAAAATTCACTCACCGCGTGCATCCTTTCCAAACTTTGTGTATTCAATTCTCAAAACACTAAACTCAATCATCCCAATTAATTCAAACGAAATATCTCAATCTATTGAATCATTGGAAAATCTCTCTCAAAAAATATCATCTGCAAATTTATCTGAGACAAACCCTTCACTTGACTTGACTAATTGGATTGGAGTTCCTGTGATATACTATCCATGGGGGCTACAAGCTGCTGCAATTCGTTTTAAGAATTCTTTGCAGGAAAATGCAAAGACCCATGCCATAGTTGAAGATGTTATTGAAAGTGGTCATAATGGAATTGTGTCATGGGAAAAACCCTCTGAAATGATTCCTATAATGATAGAGGGTACTGATGATCATCCTAAAACCAAAGAACGCTGGAATATTATGCGTCAGTATTTTGATGAAAATACTATAAACTATAAGGAAATTTTTTCAGTAGATGGTGGAATTTTATCAAAGATTGTATGCCTAATTTATCTGCTAGACTATTCTTCTATTTATCATGCTGTGAAATCAGGAATTGATCCATCACCGATAAAGTCAATTGATTTTATCAAAAAAAGACTCTAGATTTATCAAAGATTATAATTTCATAATGTACCAAGTATGTGATGACGTCCGATCTGGTATCAGTTGTAATTCCAGTTTATAATTCTGAGAGATATTTAGAGGAATGTCTTGATTCTGTAATATCCCAAACGTATCAAAATATTGAGATAATTGCAGTTGATGATGGCTCTACTGATTCATCTCCAGAGATTCTAAAGAAATATTCTGATAAGGTAAATGTAATTTCTCAAACAAACAATGGACTTGCCTCTGCACTAAAACTTGGAATTAGTAAGATGAGTGGTAAATGGTTCAAGTGGCTCTCCCCTGATGATGTAATGTATCCATATACAATAGAAACTTTGGTGGATGCAGCAAAGAAGCATTCTGATACAATAGTGTATTCAGATTGGGAAATTATAGATGAGAAAGGAAACAAACTTCGGGAATTTTGTGAATCAGATTACAACGAATTGTCTGACTTTGAATATAATATTAGATTGCTAGATGGACAACAGATCAACGTAAACACTACTTTGATACCATCCTCTCTGTTTGAGAAATGCAGTATTAGAGAACTTGATGATCCAGTAGCTATTGATTATGACTTTTTTCTTTGTTCTGCATTATTATGTAATGTAAAATTTCATTTGATTCAAAAACCACTTGTAAAATATAGAATTCACTCAAAACAACTTTCACATAAGAACATCTCAAAAACTTTGGATTACATTTTTGAGATAAAAAATGAGATCTTGTGTCAATTAGATGATTCTCTTCAAAACAGATATCTTGATGAATTAAAACAATACCAAAAAACAAAGACCGCTAAAAGAAAAATAATGAAATTTGGCATGAAATTAATTTCATCTACTCCTACTTGGGCTTCTGATAGAATTCTTACATTTTATCTGAATAAAATTCGTCAAAGCAGAGAAAAGTGAATATGCTTTTTATTCTCAAAAATAATACGTCTAAAACATATGGTATCTCCCAAAGTTTCAGTAATTATTGTCAATTACAATGGAAAGGAATTACTTGAAAAATGTTTAGAATCATTATTCAAAGTGGAATATGACAATTTCGAGGTAATTCTTGTAGATAACAATTCAACTGATGAAACCTTGGAATTTGTTACAAAAAACTATCCTTCAATAATTATAATAAAATTAGATTCAAACAAAGGCTTTGCAGAGCCAAATAATATAGCTGCAAAGATTGCAAAAGGGGATTATCTGCTATTTTTGAATAATGATACTGTTGTGACTCCTAATTTTATTTCTGAAATGATCAAAGTTACAGAAAATGATAAAAAGATTGGCATATGTCAGAGTCTTTTGTTAAAACCAGACGGGAGTATAGATTCTAGTGGAGATTTTATAGATAAATTAGGAGTGGTGTATAATTCAAAAACAAAAACCAATGAAATAAAGGAAATTTCTAGTGCTAGGGGGGCATCTATGTTGATTCAAAAAAAAATATTTGAAAATTTAGGTGGATTTGATGAAAAATTCTTTGTGTCTTTTGAGGATGTTGATCTTGGATGGCGCACATGGATACTTGGATATCGTGTAGTATTGATACCTACCTCAATTGTTTATCATTTTGGAGGAGCTACAATCAAAAAAATAAAATCAGAAATTGCATTTCATGGATTTAAGAATCAACTAACCATGAAAATTACAAATTTTGAACCTGCGTTAGCTTTCAAAAAAACAATGCAGTTTTTTGTAATTTATGGAATACATGAATTAAAAATTTGGTTAGATTATTTTTTCAAAGGGCACACTTTAAAATCATCTACTAAATATGAAAATAATATTGCACAAGCACCAAGTCTCAAAATAATCTTTAAAAGTATTTTATGGCTTGTTTGGAATTGCTCTTATTTACAAAAGAAACAAAAAATTGTAAACTCCTCTAGAGTAATTAGTACAAAAATCTTAGAAGATATGAATATTCTTAGTAATAAACTACAATGATCTCTCTGCTTTTTAGATTTACATATATTTTATTATTGAGGGTTTTGCATTTGCAAAATAGTATTGCATGATCATTTTGTTTGCTAAGATAAGATGTAAAAGAACCTAATATAATCAATTTAATGAAGACTTGGAAAAAGAAAAGATTTCAGTGATATTGCCCGTATGGAAACCTGACCTAAAGCAATTAGAATTATGTTTGAAATCTCTAATCGATCAAACATATGAGAATATTGAGATAGTCATCTCATATAGAAAGTCAGGCAATCTTGATTCAGAGTTTCATGAATTAATTAGAAAATTTAATGATAGTCGTATCAAGATAGTAGAAAGTGATCTACAAGGATTTACAAACGCTCTAAATGAAGGAATTCAGAATACAACTGGAAAATTAATTGCAAGAATAGATGCAGATGATTACTGTGATATTACAAGATTTGAAAAACAGTTGGAATTTAAGAGAAAAACTAATTCTGACATAGTTGGAAGTTGGGCATATTCAATTTCACATTTTGGTGAAAAAATTGGAAAAATAGAGCTGCCAGTAACTCATAATCAAATACGAAAAAATATGATGCTTCATTGTCCTTTACTACATCCATCATTATTGCTAGATAAAAAAATATTTTCCGAAATTGGAACATATGATCCATTGTTTATTCATGCAGAAGATTATGAATTTTATTTTAGAGCAATGTCTAAAAATTATAAATTTGGAAATGTACCGGAATATCTGGTGTATATTCGTGAAGATCCACATTCAAGATCTCGTGGTGTTGAATGGAAAACTCAAAGAAAATATTATATGAAATCTAAAAATCTTGCATTTTTTAAGTATGGTTTTAGAAATTTTTATGATGTTTTTTATTATCTTTTTTCACCAATCTCATATTTTATTTCTCCTAAGATCGCTTATAGAATTAAACGATTTACCGGATGGTATAAAACAAATTAAGAATTGAAAACTAATTTTGTCCCTTCATCTTCCATCTTGAAATTTAATTCCTTAAGATTTAGAGTCTTTTTTACCTTTTCTTGATTTTTCTTTTCACAATAAAATGTAATAAATCCTCCACCCCCCGCTCCATTAATTTTTCCTCCAATTGCACCTTCTTTGATTGCTTTCTTATAGTAAGAATCAATTATATCGTTTGACACATTGTCTGAAAGTCTTTTTTTTAATTCCCATCCTTTGTTTAACATTTCACCAAATTTTGTCAAATCTTTATTTTTTAATGAATCTCTTGCGTCATCTGCTAAATTTCTAATTTTGTTTAGAATATTACGATTTTTCTCAACACCCTCTTTTTGTTTTGTTAAGATTGTAGATGCATCTCTTGGAATTCCAGTATAAAAACAAATCATGTTATCTTGTATTTCTTGAATAATCTTATCAGAAACAGAGAATTTTTCAATATTGACGCTTTCATCTTGATTGAATTGAAAATAACAAAAGCCTCCATGTACAGCAAAATACTGATCTTGTTTTCCAATTGGGCTTTTGATCTTATTAATTTCTATTTCACATGATTTCTTGGCAATACTTTCTTTATCTATTGGCTTTTTGGTAAAATATGCAAGAGAATTTAATAATCCTACAAGCGTACTACTTGATGAACCCAAACCCGTACCACTTCCAGGCACATCGGCAACAGTAACCACTTCTATTCCATTATTGATTCCAGAATCAAGTAAACTCTCTTTAATCAACTCATGCTTTAATTCTAAAGTATTTGAAACATTTTCAGTTTTAGAATAACTAGCCCTTACTGATGACTCAAATCTATTATTTACTAGAACATAAACATATTTGTTTATCGTAAAACCTAACACAGCACCTTGTTCTTTCTTATAATATTCTTTAAAATCGGTTCCACCTCCAAATAGACTTAATCTTAATGGTGTTTGAGTTATTATCAAATAATTACCTCACACTTTATTTTGTGATATTGAATATGAAATACATTCAGTTGAATTTTTTTCAGGCTTCCATCCAAGTTTTTTAATTTTTTTATTATCAAGTTGCATTAATGGAACATCACCTTTCCACCCAACTTTACCTCCAGTAAATTTTATTTTAGGATTTAACTGATTAATACTTACAAAAAGTTCAGTGATTTTTCTAACTGTTACTTTATCATTGTTGCCTATATTATACAAAAATATTCTTTCTTTTTTTGATTTTGTTTTTTTAATTATATATTCCATAGAATCTACTAACATCGTATTTGTTATGTATGATTTCTCTTGATTTCCATCTCCTAGAACTTTTAGTTCATTTGGATTATTTTTAATTTTTTTAACAAAATCATGTATTATTCCATGTGTTGCAGGAATCCCAGTGATATTGGCAAATCGAAAAATCCATGCTTTTAATCCAAATATTTCAGAATATGACGAAATAAATCCCTCACATGATAACTTTGACGCTCCGTAAAATGAAGCAGGCAAACATGGTCCGTAATTCTCTGGGGTTGGAATTTCTGTTGGCTTTCCAAAAACCGCAGATGTTGACGCAAAAGCAATTTATTTTATTTTATTTTTAATCATTGCATCTAAAACATTGATTGTTCCAACTGTATTTATCTTGAAATCTCGCTTGATATCTTTTGAACCCAGTTTTATATCTGAATTTGCTGCAAGATGATACACAAAATCATGATTTTTCATAGCTTTTAACAAATGAGAAAAAATAAGAATACTTCCTTTAACAAATTTGAATTTTTTGTTTGTTATGTGATCTTTAATATATTCCATTTTTCCAGCACTTAAATCATCATAGACTGTTACGTGATTATTAAGATCTAATAATCTCTTAACTAAAGCACTTCCAATAAAACCTGCACCACCAGTGACAAAATATTTCATTTATAGTCTTTACCTTCTCTCAATACTGATACTAGTATATGATTTAGCATTAAATGCATATCTTCAATTCTATACATTGAGTCACTTGGTATTATGATGCATTCATCACATAGAGATTTTAATTTACCGCCGTTAAACCCCGTAAATCCAATAACCATCACATCATTTTTTTTTGCAAATTTTACTGCTTTTATAACATTGAGAGAATTTCCACTTCCACTAATTGCAACTAGAACATCTTTTGGTCTGATGTAATTTTTTAATTGCTCCACAAAAATTTCAGAATATGATAAATCATTCCCAATTGCAGAAATCATTGCTAAATTGTCAACTAAGGAAATTGCTCTTAATCTCTTTTTATTAGGCATTGTTGCTGTTTTATTAAGATCACAGAACATATGGGATGCTGTGGAAGCACTACCTCCATTTCCACAAAGAAAAATATTACGTCCATTATTTTTAGCCTGAATTATTGCTTTGGTAATTTTTTCAATTTTGTTTTGTACTAATTTGATTTCTTGTAGGCATTTAATGGAATCATCAAGATACTTTTCAATAATGTCTGAACTTTTCATGATTTTTTTATTTTATGAGCCATTATATCCTTTTTTAGTATTATGTATGAAAAACATGTCTTTATCACAACTCATTAATCTAGCCTATCATCTCATAACCTTACTTCTGAGATTTTTCAGCCTTTGAATTGTTCCAATATCATAAAACTTTTGTTTTGTTTTATAGGCAAAAATTCTATCATTCTCTATTAATTTCGGAAATAGTTGAACTTCTAAAGAGAATTTGTCTTTTGGTATGAATTTAAGAATTTTTTTATCCACATAATACACTCCAGCATCAACTGCATTAAGGTCTTTATTGTTTTGAATTTTTGAATATGCAAAAATCTTATCATCAGAATTTACTCCAATATTATATTTGAATTCATTATTTTGTGGTCCTTCATAAGCTGCAACCATGATAAGAGAATTTTTTTTAGCTTTTGCAGATTTAATAAAATCATCAAAGTTTAGATCTATGAACGTATCTCCATTAACAAGGAAAAATTTTTTCTCTAAAAGTGTTTCAGCGTTCTTTAAACTCCCCCCGGTTCCTAAAGGCATATCTTCTACTGAATATTCTATGTCTACCCCAAACTGTGAACCGTCTTTAAAAAAATCTTTTATTATTTCTGACTTGTAACCTACTAGTAATAGAATTTTTGTAAGGCCTTTATTTTTAAGATTCTTAAGTAAAAACAACAAAAAAGGTTCATTCCCAACCAGTGCCATTGGTTTTGGTATTGTGTTTGTAATTGGTTTTAATCTGGTTCCTAGACCTCCTGCTAAAATTACTATCTGCAAACCTTAATCTCCATTCAATAAATTATTATTAATAAATTCTAATAAATCTCCATTAGTTTCTATTTTTAGTCCTCTCACATTAGCTTGCTTTGCAGCCTCAATATCAGTCCAATCATCACCTATGAAAATCGATTTTGATGGAGAAATTTCATACTCTTTGATTGCTTGAAATAACAATCCTGGACTGGGCTTTCTACACACACAATTCTCATCTGGTCTGTGAGGGCAATAATAGATTTTTTCAACTTTGGCACCTCCCTTGGAAATATTTGATAAAAGAAACTCGTTTATCTGTTCTAATTTTTGCTGTGAAATAATTTTTCTATTAATTATTGATTGATTTGTAATTATAAAAACTAGATAACCCCAACCGTTTAATTTTTTTATTGCTTTCGATATGTCTGGAAGAATTTGTAATTCCCCTAAATCTTTCACATAATCGTTTCTTTTTACATTTAAGACCCCGTCTCTATCCAAAAAAACTGCTTTGGTCATTTAAAATAGAAATTTATTCGTTATAATTTAATCCTATATCATAAAGATGAAAAACATTGATGACAATATATTTTTAAAATTTAAAAAACTGTTTCCTTTTTCATGCATTGACATAATTCTTATAGAAAAAAATCGGTTTTTATTGGTGAGAAGAGCGATACCACCATACAAAAATAGACTTTGTTTACCTGGTGGAATTGTAAAAAAGAACGAAAGATTGGAACAAGCAGTAAGTAGAATTGCAAAAACAGAGCTAGGCATTAATGTAGAGATAGTCAAACCAGTTGGATTTTATGAAAAAATATACCGTAATAGACATGATATCACGCATTGTTATATCGTCAAAAAAATAAGTAAACAAATCCAATTAGACAATCAGGCATCAGAGTTTGGAATGTACAAAACAATCCCAAAAGAAACTGCAGGATTTTTTAAAATTATGTTAAATGACGCTGGTTTTTCTTAGGTCTTACAATAATCCTTTTCATACCAATGAATTGTTCTTTTTAGACCTTCTTCAATATCTACAAGTGGAGTGAATCCGATTTCTTTTTTTGTTATGTCGATGTCAAGGCATCTTCTTGGTTGCCCATTTGGTTTTTGAGTATTCCATTTAATCTTGATTGTTGCATTCATTAATTTTATGATTAGATTTGCTAATTCCTTAATTGAGATTTCTTTTCCACTTCCAATATTGATTGGATCGCTTTTTTCATAAATTTCAGCAGCTAATATCGCTGCTCTGGCAGCATCATCAACATACAAAAAATCTCTAGTAGGAGTACCATCACCCCAAATTTCAATTTCATCGAAATTAGATTTTTTTGCTTTATCGATTTTTTGAATTAAAGCTGGAATTACATGTGATGATGTAGGATCAAAGTTGTCTCTTGGTCCATATAGATTTGTTTGAACAAGTGTAATTGAATTAAAGTCATATTGATGTCTATATGCATCAGATTGAACCATGAGCATTTTTTTTGCTAAACCATATGAGGCGTTTGTCTCTTCCGGATATCCTTCCCAGATATCTTTTTCCCTAAATGGAACATTTGTGAATTTGGGATAACTACAAACAGTACCAATTGAGATAAATTTTTTTACATTATTTTTTCTACTTTCTTCCATCATGTTTGTATCCATCATTATATTATCATAAAAAACTGAACCTGGAAAACTCTTGTTATATCCTATACCTCCTACATTTCCTGCTGCATGAAAAACAACATCAACATTCTCTGTGATCTTTTTGCAGTTCTCACCAATACGTAGATCATAATCTTTAGAGCGTGGAATTATTATGTCCCTAACTCCCATTTCTCTAAGTAAAAACACAATTCTGGAACCAAGAAATCCAGAACCTCCAGTCACTACAATTTTTTTATCTAATAACTTCATAATCTAAAACACGATGATTTTCATTTATTATTTTGATTTCTTCCATAATTTACAATCAATGAATTTAGAAATAGCATCTACAACATATTCTCTTTGTATTTTTCCTATATTTTGATGATTGCCAAAAAAGAATGAATTGGTCATTGCAAGCTTTGAATTTGATAATTTTCCATATTTTGAATATGGGATAAATTGCATTGCTGGTTGTTCACTAAAGTTTCCGCCCATAACAGGTCTTGTCTCAATTTTTGCTTTCTTAAGAAAATTCACCAGATCCTTTCTATTGAAAGGGGATTCTTTACGTATAGTTAATGGAAAGGAGAAATGTACCGGACGAGTATTTTTCTTTTCTCTGGTCAAAATGAAATAATCACTAAATTGAGAAAGTCTTTTGATCCAAAATCTATGATTTTCTTTTCTAATTTTGATAAACTTTTCAAGTTTACCGATCTGATGCATTCCAAAAGATCCTTGTATCTCAGTAGGTCGTAAATTAAATCCTGTATTGACAAAAAGAAATTTGGGATCAATATGAGGGGATTTTTTAGCAAAAATTTCTTTATTTTTTAGATCACGTGTCCATCCAAATGCACGCAGTGCCTTTGAGATTTCACTTAATGATTCATCATTTGTTGTAACCATCCCGCCTTCAATAGTAGTAATATGATGTGATAGAAAAAAACTAAAGGTTCCAATATTCCCTATAGTACCAACTTTTCTTCCTTTAAATTCTGCACCATGTGCTTCACAACAATCCTCCATGACAAGAAGATTATTCTTTTTTGCCACTTCATTAATTCTATCCATATTACATACATTTCCTAGTAAATGAACTGGGAGGATTAACGATGTTTTTGATGAGATAACATCATCAAGATTATCAGTTTGCATGCAAAAATCTTCAAGGTCAATATCAACAAACTTTGGTTTAAGATTTAGATTTTGAATAGGATATATGGTAGTAGCCCAAGTTACAGCAGGAGTAATTACTTCAGTATTTTTTTTTAATTGTTTTTTAAACCATGGATTAGTTAATGCTGATAGAGCTACAAGATTTGCAGATGAACCTGAATTTACCATAACTGCATGTTTGGATTTTAGATACGATGAGAATAACGATTCAAACTTTCGCACTTTTTTCCCCATTGTAACATTTGTTGACAATAAAGAATCTAATGCTTCAATCACTTCATCTTTGCCAAATGAAGGTTCTATTAACGAAATTGTCGATTTTCCCGGTACAAATTCTTGTTTTTTATCAAATTTTTCCCCAATCCTCTTTTCTAGATTATTTACTAGTTTCATTACTTCCACTTTTTATTACGTAATTGAAGTCTGTATGTTCTTGCCCATCCTTCAAATGGGGTTGCAAAATCAGGAGGATTGTTTTTCATCCAACTAATTGTTTCTGCCAAACCATCTTCAATGGATACAGAAGGTTCCCATTCTAATATTTTTTTAGCATATTTATTATCACAAACTAATTTTTGAACATCAAATGGTCTTAATCTTTTTTTATCTAAGACAATCTCTATTTTTCTATTTGTAATTTGTCCTATTATTTTTACAAGTTTTTTAATTTTGTAACTATTATTACTTCCTAAATTGATTGTTTCTCCTACTGCTTTATCATAAACTAGAGCTGAAATCATACCTCTGGCTGTATCTGAAACATATGTAAAATCTCTTGATGCCTCAATATTGCCTAATTTCATTTTTGTTGTACCTCCAAGGATTTGTGATATAATTTCAGGAATGATGTATGGTTGAGTTATTCTTGGACCATAGCAATTAAAAGGACGTATTATGGTGGCTGGAAAATCATGTTCTTTGTGTAATGTGAATACTGCTCTTTCAGCTGCTAGCTTACTTGCAGCATATGTAGACTGAGGTAATGTAGGATGATCTTCTGACATTGGGGAAAATTTTGCGGTACCATAAACTTCACTTGTAGATATCTGTACAAAACGTTTTAATTTTTTTGAATTAAATATGCCCATTACAAGATTAATTGTTCCTTCAGTATTTACTCTAAAAAATTCATTTGGATAGTAGTAGGAGTCAGGAATGAATGGCAATGCTGCTAGGTTAATTATATAATCAACATTTTTTGTAACCTTACTTACTTGAGTAAAATTTGAAATATCTCCTTTGATCTGTTTAACATTAGGAACCAAATTAATGTATTTTCTTCTTCCTGATGAATAATTATCAAATACAATTACTTTTGAACCTAAATTCGATAATTGTTTAACTATCTCAGAACCAATGAAACCTGCACCACCAGTTACAAGTACACTTTTTCCTTTAAGTTTCTGGAATTTATTCAATTAGTTTTGAGTAAAATATTTCATATTAAAACTATCCTAAAGATTTATTTTTTATAATGTCTACAAAAATTACTTCGTGGCAGTTTCCAATATTGTTTTAAGTAGATTGTTTCTTTTTTTAATAGAAAACTCTCCCCTCTCTATGTTCATAGATGCTTCTCTTCCTAATCTCATTCGCAAGGCAGAATCTTCAATTAAAATTTTCATAGATTCTTTGATTTTTTCAATCATGAAAGGACGAATCTTTCTCATATTATCCAAAAATGACTTTGAATGGTCATTTGGAGTATTGTATTTTGTATAGAATGGTTTTAGATAAGGCAAATCAATCAATAATCCATTTTTCATATGTTGAATAGCTTCAGGAACACTATAAAGTGATGTTGCAATTATCGGAATACCGTAACTCATAGCCTCTAAAACTGATAAATTAAGAACTTCAAATCCTGAATGAGGAAATATGTCTGAAGATCTGAAAAGATTTTCTAATTGTATTGGTGTGAGAGGAGTCTCTAAAATTTTGATATTCTGATATTTTTTACATTTTTCTTTAACTATGTCTGGAACTATCGATCGTACAACCAGCTCCAAATCATCATATTTTTTTTGTAATTCAATAAACGCATCTATGGTTTCATAGAGACCTTTAAATTCATAACTTAATACATTTCCCGGATTCATACTACCAAGAAACAGCATTCTAATTACTGACTTATCCTCCTCAAGTCGTACAGTATTTTTTGGTGAAACAGTATATCTTAGGACTTGTATTTTTTCTTTGAATTTTTTTGAGTCTATAGAACCAAGTAATGTTTCTCTTGCCCAATCACTCCACGGCATTATGGCCTTACATGAATCAGAAGATAATTTTTTTGTAATAATATTTTTGATTATAGATATATCACAATATCCAACCAATGCATTAACATATTCTAAATCTACTATCCATGGTTTTTTTGATGTCAAAAGATGTTGTGATGCATAAACCAAATCATAATTTGGCATGTCTATAAATGAATTTCTTGATTGAGCAATAATATATGGTACGGCACCAAATCGGTACAACATTTGTTTATACAAATAATTATGATATTTCCCTCCAATTCTAGATAATTGATTGGGTTTAGTACTATTTGTATAAAATATGTATCCTGTTGGAGGATTTTTAATTAACTCTGAATAAAGTCCATGTAATGGAATCCCATTAAATCGTGACTTTAAAAAAATTTTTTTCAAATTTAATTAGCCTCGAAAAAGATTCATTTATGTATATTATTTCCTTTTTCTTCATTTAATTCCCAATTTTCCCAAATCCATGGGTATTCATAAGTAAGATGATGTGTATTAGATAATTTAGATTGTATTTCATCACGCATAGTATTTGCATTATCAACAAATGAGTGAAACTGAATCTGTAAATTCTTACAGATTTTTATGTAGTCTGAATTAATTAATCGATTTAATATTTTGTATTCTCCCCCCTCCACATTTATTTTCATGAGATCAACTTTGGTGATGTTATTCTTCCTGATAAAATCAACTATGTCTACCAAGTTTATAGTTTCAAATGATGTGTTCCAATCATGTATTACACTTGAACCATTATCAAATAATGATATCTTAGCTTCTTCATTAGAATCTGATATGCCGTAATCGTGGACTAAAATTTTATTATTGGTTCTAAATCTGTTTCTTATTTCTTCTGAGAATTTTTTTATTGGTTCAAAAACAAAAACTTTACAATTATATTTATTGTAAATATCACTAGTCCAATTTCCTTTATACCCACCTATATCAAACACTACTGAATCTTTTGATAACTTGTAATCTAGTCTTAATTGTTCACCTTTATCCTTGATCCACTTCCTATGACTAATTATAACTGGATCCTTCCTAATGTATAATTTAAATACATAATTCAAAATTTTCCATGGTGATATGATTTTCATTAACGTTGTATTTTTTATAATGTTGATATAAGATAGTTTCTAAGCACATAATTAAAATCTGATAGATCTATATTATTTCCTAAACCCACAATCATATACATTGCTTCCTTTATTTTCTCATATTTGTGAAATCCACTAATGGAGAACAATCTTTTTCATTGATTATAACTGTGTCATCAAATAACAATACTCCTCCATTCCTCAAAAAATTCCAACTTGTCTGAAATTTAAACATCATGTATTCATACATATGGTATCTGTCTTGCCAAAAAATCTATGGATTTTAATTTTTGTAACAATGGATTCGATAATTCTTTAGGTGAACCTAAAGTTATTTCCTAGTTCAATTTATAAAATATTCTGCAAATTTTCTTTCTATTTACTGAAATGTGTAGTTCTTTTGATGCATTAATGCTATCTGCTTCCATAAGCTGATCTTCCAATACTGATTCTTTGTATGGTATCATATACCTTCCATCAACTAACATATTTCGCGGTTTTATACAATAATATCATTTGTTGTAAGATACTCCAACAGATGATGACAGTTACAGTACCATGGAATGATTCTAAATATGGTATATGATGCTGAATGGATCCATCATATGATACGACAGCATCGATTCTGTCTATGATTCCTGTCAGGAAACGTAAAAACATCCTATTTACCGTACACGTAGCAGGTACAGGAAACAGATGAAAAGAAAAATTTGACGAATCACTGTACCATCATCAAAACAAATACAAAACAATATTTTCTGTAATTAAAAGGAGATTTGGATCTGAAATAAAATCATACAGTGATTCTAAAAGAAAAAGAACGTGATTCGGGAGTTGACGCTCAAAATATCATTGTACAACATGTTTGTGACAGCATAAACTGGCAGAATACCTACTGGAAAGTATAGTAATGTTTAGATTTGTGCTACAAAGCAATTTAATGTCAATAAATTAAAAGTGAATCTAGTCACCACCATGTAATAGATATGTATGACTTGGACGTGAATGCTCAATAGACATTGAAGAACCATCTCTTGCTCTTCTTAGATGAATGCTTCCTAAAGTTACCCCTTCACAAGTTGTAACAATAGTTCCCTTTCCACCAAATTTTGATAAGAATTGAGAAACATCATCTCCAAATAATTCTTCCATGGTTTTTTCTACTCCTCCAAATGGGGGTATTTCTCCAAATTTGGCATAACGTTTTTCACCATCAGGTCTAATCAAAACAGATTCTGGTTTTGCAGAATCATCATAAAGAGGATCTGATGAATGATTAATCAAAAGAATACTACTTGTAATCTTATCAGTAACAACGATTTTTGGATTTATTCCTCTAAATCCATGATGAGATTTTCTACCTGACTCATTAAGTATTCTTGCAAAGCCCCCTGTTCTAAACGTTGTATAAACATGATCATTATAGTATGTCATTGAATAGCTTCCAGGTGAAGAACGAAATACATCTGTTCTTCCTCTAGTCATAATTAAAATTGCAGTATAGTCATCATTTGGCAAACCAATCTCTTTTAAAACATTACTAACATTAACATCAACTGAACCACCAGCAGAGTATTTTCCATCAATATTTTTTGAGCCTAAAAATTTCCCTTTTCTAGAAATGATTGCCAATCTAAAGCTCAAAGTTTTATTTTTTGAAAAAATTAGAGGCGTATATTCACAAATATTTTTCCATAATTCCAAAATTGTCTTTGATATACTTCCTCTTCCAACTCTTATTACAGAATAACCAAATATTATGTGGAGTTTTTTAACATTCAAAGGTTCAAAATCAGGACGGATAGAAAAAGACACTAATGAATTTACTCCCTTAAAGACTGGAAAAGCAAATCTTGGTTCATGTGGAAGCCAAAGATCTTTTTTCAACATATTACATCTAACAAAAATGATGAATGTTAAAATCTCCAAAGGGAGAAAAGACCCAAGTAAAAGGACCTTTGATGTTTTTACCAACAACTTCTACAGATACAACAGATTCTTTTCTTGCAATTTCAAAAACATCATGAAAAATATCTTCTAATTTAAATCGGATACTTCCACAAGGAGGAATTAAAGGCATATTCTTTTCTTGTAATATTTCTCCTTTTGAATTTCTAAGTCTAATCAAATATTCTGATGAACCAATTTCAGGATTATTCCCATAGTAGGAATTCATTATAATAATTTGAGTGTCTGGAAATAGATTAGGTCTAACTACACATAACCATGGTTCACTTTTACTAGGTTCAAATCTCATTTTCCCCCATTCATGAGATAGATCAGCATGATTATGATTATCATAATAATATGCATAGAATCCAGTTCCGATGCTAGAAGGTTTTAATTCAGGAATTTCATCCGGAATTAGAGATAATCCACAAGTTCCTTCAAATATTATTCCAAGTTCAGAGACATCAAATTGTAGTTGTCCCTGAAAATCAATATGTATTTTTTTGTATGCTAATTTTTTACCAAAAGTGTCAAAAAACCAAAGATTAACAGTTGCTCCAGATTTTACATTTGGAAAAATTTCAGAAAAATAATTATAAACACATAATCTTGTATGAAAATTGTCATTTTCTTTAACAAATAATCCAGACGGGGTAAATTTGTGATTTACAAATTCATTTTCATTTTGAAATGACAATGTTTCAGTTTCAGCCATGTTAAAAACGATATTAAATCATACTTTTAACCATTACCTTATTACCTGAGTTTTCCCTACTTTTTATACACTACAAGTTTTTTCATGATCTCTTTTTGTCGTGGTACCTGTGGAACTAGAAGGTCCCACACATGTCCTGTCTTCTCTCAGTCAATGTAACTTTGTATCCGTGCTGCAGTGACTCAAGGGCATCTGCTGCACTGATTCCAAGCTTCTTTAACTTGTAGTTCATAAAAGACAAAACAGCATATGCCAAGTAACAAATCCTGATGTGTCCCTCTATGTGATCTTTGAGCCACACCCTGATTGGCCTCAAACCAAGGACACTTTTGATCTGCTTGAATGCCCTCTCTATGGTGTCTTTTTGGTAATACTTTACAACAGCGTCCTTGTCTGAAATTTGTGTGTTATTGATAATAATAAGAAAGTAATAGTCAATACTAATGACTGTCCATTTGAACTAGCAAAGACTTTAGTACAAGATATTGTAAAAAATTATAAAAAAATTGATTTGCTTTTAGTTGGTTATGCTGGTGCAGGTCCTTATCCTCAATGTTTTGATATGTTAAATGAATCTGAAAAAAATATTGCAGCAGAAAAAAAGAAAATGAAGTTTTTTAAACAAGCTGAAGATTATATTAATTTGTTAAATCCAAAATATTTTTTGCCTTTTGCTGGAAGGTATGTGTTATCAGGAAAATTGTCATCGTTAAATAATCTTCGAGGTGTTCCTGAGATTGAAGAGGCTTTTGATTATTTTAACACTGAATCTAATATTGATAAAAAGAAATCCAAATGTTTTTTATTAAATTCAGAAGAATCATTTGATCTAAGTTCCGAACGCTTCAGTAGTTCTTATTCTCCGATAGATATTATTGAAAAAAGTAAATATGTTAATCAATATCTGGCTTTTCAAAAATATGATTATGAATCTGAGAATGTAAAGTATGAAGATATAGAAAAATTAATTCCTCTGGCATATCAAAGATTGGAACGAAAACGTAAAGAAATTAATTTTAAATCAAAATGCCATGTGTTACTCCTAATCCCAAATAATAAATGTGTAATAATTTCTTTTAATAATGAGAATTTCAATATATTTTCAAAAGATGAAATGCCTAAATTTGATTATTATGTAAAACTCAATGTAGACCCTAGGTTATTGAAATGGATTTTAAAAGGTCCCAAGTATGCCCACTGGAATAACGCAGAAGTTGGTTCTCATATCATCTTTGATAGAAAACCTAATGTTTTTGAACGAGGCATATATAATTGCATGAGTTATTTTCATAGTTGATGTTTACAATAATTTTTGGTGATTATCAATTATCTTCCCCTAAAATATAATCGACTAATAATGGGAATGTATCCACATTTCTATTGTTATATCTCCACTCCATCTCCTTGATGTACAACAGAAACTTGCCTGGACTTACACCGTGATGCTTTGCCATCCTTTCTTTTGCAAAGCTCCAGAATCCTTCAATTCCGTTTATGTAGACCTTGCCGTTTGCAAACACCTTGTTGTGATCCACTGACAAGTGACGATAACCAGAAAACACTAGTGAGTCATATCCTTTCCACTTGTCCGTATACACGATACTTCCTTTCTTGACTTTTTTGATGGTTCCT
>Ga0114931_10001900_pt1 | contig 26614 bp, 14 predicted proteins | sample 2SBtaG_FD_89579 | JGI IMG/M metagenome (GOLD analysis project Ga0114931, IMG submission 89579) | Deep subsurface microbial communities from Kolumbo volcano to uncover new lineages of life (NeLLi) - 2SBTROV14_V59a metaG | ecosystem: Environmental > Aquatic > Marine > Volcanic | place: Kolumbo... | reverse complement strand
GTGTTGCGCTTGAATTGTGTCCCCTATGACAGATGTATCTACCCAAGACCCATCGGCAAAAACGTACTTCCCAGCGGAATTGTACGCTGAGACCTCATACGAGCCATCAGCTCTGCGAATAGAAGGGTTATCCGGAAAAAGCGAGTCATACCGGTTTCCCGGAAGAAACATCCCTGTTTCAAGAACCCACCCAGGGCCGAACCCCGTATTTGCATTCTTGTACGTGTTATCACTGAAGGTCCTTCCGCCGAGCTCAGCATACTTTGAGGTAGGTACGGATTGATATATACAGAGTTCGCCTGGGTTGGAGGTGTCTGATTGTTGGCCATATAGATTTGAGTTATAGATTCTCGTAATCTGTATTCCAAGACCACCCCTGGTATTGAAAGCGAGATCAGTAACCGGATATGTCAGATCCCCATAATATGTGTTTATCTCTTCTCCAAGTGTGCCTTGCCATGAGGGTTTCGTTGAAGATGCAACTCCAGACTGCGCAACAGTCAAGCCTTGATTGCCTACTACAATGACTGTAGTGGCCAGTAAAATCCGGATTAAAACGCTAGTTTTTCTTCGCAAAGGACCCTCTCTTACTCTTAGGTTGAAAATCAGAACATGCGACAGACAAAAACAGGATAACAGCAAACGATTGTGCAAGCGGTTCTAATTCTGCGCAGTCGGAGAGTTCACAATTATCCGCAAACAGTCGCAACAGGCCTTGTATCGATTCGCACCGAAGCTTGACACAGCAGCCAAGCCTGACGTACATACTTAGTAAACCAACATTACATCTGGATGTCAAGCGTTTTTTTGAAAAAAACAGCACAAAAGCGCTTCTAACAGTTCTGCAAATTGTCCAGATTGTCTACTCCTGTACTGTTCGGACTCGAGCGCAGATATTTTCCTGTTGGGCCACCAACAACACTGATATCTACACGTCCGGACGCTGACTGGATATAATAGGAGTGTTCACCAGACTCGATATCATTGATAGCGTCAGCTTTCTTTCTGGGTGACCAATACGCCCCAGCGTTCCCGATAGATATGATATCTCCGTCACTGTCTTTGCCCGAACAAGTTATTTCGCGGTCGGCCATCACAAGCTCCTCTTTTTGACTGATGATTAAGATTTCTTTGGCGCCATCATTACCACTTTGACAATCAAATAGTCATGAGCGCCAGAACACGGCACTGGCCATTGACCTTTGAGGGTTTTTCTGTAATGTGGTCTCGTTCAACACCGAAACTCGGTTGAGAAATGCACATTTCTTCTCCAGCAGATCAGAATTCCCGTATCTTTGGACAAGAGGAAACCCAGCAGGATTGACATTCTCCCTTGTTACATTTGACCAATTCGCCACACTACGTTATGCTTGACCCGGCGGAACGAACCGGAAAACTGACTGATTCAGACACAGTTTTCCGAAAACATAACATCATAAGTCCCGGTGCGATATTCAGAGAACAGAGATAAGAAGAATCTGACAAAGTTAACAATATGGCCAAATCAAAATCCAAGAAAACCACCGAGCGGTTCGAGAAGACTCTCTTTAAGGCGGCTGATAAGCTTCGTAAGAACATCGATGCCGCTGAATATAAGCACATTGTACTCGGGTTGATTTTCCTGAAATACATTTCTGACTCATTCGAAGATTTGCATTCCAAACTATTGGCTGGCAAGGGTGAGTACGAGGGAGCCGACGCTGAAGACGCTGACGAGTATCGCGCCGAGAATGTCTTTTGGGTACCGAAGATTGCCCGCTGGTCATATCTCCACTCACGTGCCAAACAGCCTACGATAGGAAAAGACGTTGACGATGCGATGGAGGCGATTGAGAAAGGAAACCAGACCCTCAAGGGCATCCTGCCGAAGGTCTACGCTCGACCAAATCTTGATAAGGCGTCACTCGGGGGGTTGATTGACCTTATTGGAAACATTGCGCTCGGCGATGAAGCCGCAAAAAGCAAAGACATACTTGGACGCGTCTATGAGTATTTTCTGGGAGAGTTTGCACTGGCTGAGGGCAGAAAGGGTGGACAGTTCTTTACGCCCAAGTCTATTGTCCAAACAATGGTTGAGATGATAGAGCCGTACAAAGGCAGGGTGTTTGATCCGTGTTGTGGCTCCGGCGGTATGTTTGTGATGAGTGAAAAGTTTGTCGAGAATCATAAGGGCAAGGTCAACGATATTTCCATCTACGGTCAGGAAAGCAACCAAACTACCTATCGTTTGTGCCGAATGAACCTGGCGTTGCGCGGTATTGATGGCTCACAGGTCAAGTGGAACAATGAAGGGTCATTCCTCAAAGACGAACACCAGGACCTCAAAGCTGACTTCATTCTCGCGAATCCTCCATTTAATGACAGTGACTGGAGCGGTCAGCTATTACGAAAAGACCCACGATGGAAACATGGTGTCCCACCAGCTGGTAATGCCAACTACGCGTGGATGCAACATATGATTTACCATCTTTCACCAAAAGGGATTATGGGATTAGTGCTGGCTAATGGCTCGCTTTCGTCGAATACTTCAGGTGAAGGCGCTATCCGCGAGAGTATCATCGGCGCTGACCTCGTGGATTGCATTGTTGCCCTGCCAAAGAATCTCTTCTATAACGTCACTATCCCTGCCTGCCTGTGGTTCCTTTCTCGCAAGAGGTCAGGCAACGGTAACCGAAAACGCTCCGGTGAGATTCTCTTCATTGACGCAACCGAAGTCGGCCACATGATTGACCGCACACATCGGGTGTTTACCGATGAAGACGTCTCTCGAATCGCCAACACCTACCACGAATGGCGCAAAGAAAACGGCGACTATGAGGACATCAAGGGTTTCTGCAAGAGCGCGACACTCGCCGATGTCGAAAAACACAAATACGTCCTCACCGCCGGTCGATATGTTGGCATTCCGGATGAAAAAGATGACGGTGTGCCGTTTGAAGAAAAGATGAAAGCGTTGACGACGGAACTGGCAGAGCAGGTGGCTGAAGAGAAGCGGCTGGATGATGAGATAAAGAATCAGTTGAAAAAGGTTGGGTATGACATCGGTAGCTGACAGCATTGAGAAAGCAAAAAGTCTCGTCATGAAATGCCTTACTACGTTGTATGAGCAGGACTCATACCTTTTTGAGAGAAACAGCGGTGAAGGTGTATGCGAGCGCTGTCTGGTCTTTCGATTTGCTTACCATCTTCAGAACGACATTGAGGACTATTACGTTGATTGCGACTATAACAGTTCGAGTGGATCCACGACTAACGCTGACGGTGAAGTCCTCAATACAGAAAGAATCGGAAAAGTTATTCGCAATGAGGGTGGCACTAACACCAGACGCTTTGTAGATATCATAGTGCATGAAAGAAACTACAACGCTCACAACGACTACATCTGCTTTGAAGTAAAAAAATGGAATAGTCGTGAGGATACAAAGGAGGATTTGAATAAGCTCAAGAGGCTCACCTCTGATTACAATTACCTATTTGGATTCCATCTCATACTCGGAAGGACATTGAAAGAGACCCAATGGAGAATATTCAGAGGTGGCATAGAAGTGGAACCAATAAGCGCCGTTTTCGGAGACGTGTAGAGTTATTCCTATGTCAACAGATACGAATTCTACTCATAGTGCTAAGGATTGGCAAGACACCGATATTGGTCGCGTACCGAGTGATTGGACAGTAACTACTCTGGGCTCTATTGCAAAGGTTCTTACTGACGGCTCTCACTTTTCTCCGAAGCCAACCTCAGACGGAAGATATATGGCTTCGATCAAAGATATGTCATACTCTGGGTTCGACTTTTCTCAATGCAAGCGCATTAGTGAAATCGATTATGCCAAGCTGAGAAAGGCTGGATGTTGTCCTCAGAAGGGGGACATACTTATTTCAAAGGATGGCGCTAACTGTCTCGATATTATTTTTGTATATTCGCACTGTGAAGAGATAGTCGTGCTCTCTTCAATCGCCATCTTACGTCTTCACTCAGACTACTCACCCCGCTTTTACAATTATTTTTTGTTGTCCCCCGTCTCTCAGCGAATCATGAGAAACTGGTTCATATCTGGTTCAGCTATTCCGAGAGTTGTCCTCAAAGATTTTAGGGATGTACCAGTTCCTCGATTGCCATTAGAGGAACAGGAACATATTGCGGCGGTTTTGTCTTGTTTGGATGATAAGATTGAATTGCTTCGGAGGCAGAATGAAACCCTTGAAGCAATAGCACAGACGATCTTCAAAGAGTGGTTCGTGAACTTCAACTTCCCCGACAAGAACGGCAAGCCATACAAAGACTCCGGCGGCAAAATGATCGACTCCGAACTGGGCGAGATACCAGAAGGCTGGCGAGTGGGGAAAGTAGGAGACGAGATTGACACACTTGGAGGTGGTACACCGTCAACGAAGGATAGTACCTACTGGAAAAACGGGACAGTTGCTTGGTACTCACCCACCGACCTAACAAGTCAAGACACATTGTTTTCCCTTAGGACAGAAAAGCGGATCACAGAAATAGGGCTGGCAAAGAGTTCTGCGAAACTCTTTCCAAAATACTCACTATTGATGAGTAGTCGAGCCACAATCGGTTTGATCACAATCAATACATTTGAAGCATGTACTAACCAAGGCTTCATTGTCATCGTGCCCAACAAGAAGCTACCGCTTGAATATTTACACGGATGGTTGCTGGCTCAATTACCGGAGATCAAACAAGTCGCTGCGGGCAGTACTTTTCCGGAGATTTCGAAATCTGTGTTCAGAGCATTCAATATTCTTGTGCCCGACTCAAGAGTCATAGATCGCTTTAAACAAACGGTAGAAAGTATCTATGTAAAGAGCGAAAACAATACCAAACAAGTCAAAACTCTGTCTGAGTTGCGCGACACGCTACTTCCTAAGCTGATGAGTGGGCAGGTGAGGGTGAAGGAATAGATATCCCATGAGCAGCTTGTCCAATACAGAGAGAATGAAGCTTGAGAAACTGTTCGATATGAGTAGTGGCTATGTATTGGATTTTTCTAATGAGACATTTCAAGAGTTCATCCACAATGCGATCAAACGTGACATTTATAATGACAAGTATGCATCCAGAGGAAGTTCAAAGGCTAAGAGACTAAGAGAATTCTGGGATATAGAGTCAGACAAAGTTGTTGGAACGCTACTCGTAGACATGTTAGAGCGGTATGAGACATACAATATACTCAATGACATAGAAGTCACGGCGAGTCGTAAGAAGATATACGAGGATTGTCTGGCTACAGCCAATAGACTGCTGGGGGGAAAAGCAGCCACAGCGACCACAGGAATCAGCGCAACTGAAGATGATTTCCTAAAGAGAGAATTCGCAGCGGTCTCCCTGAAATCTCTAAAGCTTGATAGCATGATTACTGGTGTCTTAGAACAGAGGTTGAGTGAAATTGAAAAGTGCCTGAAATCGAAGAGTTCACTTGCTGCTATCTTCCTAGCAGGAAGTACACTGGAGGGAATCCTCTTGGGTGTGGCCTCAGGTAATCAAAAGTTGTTCAATCAGTCGACAGCAAGTCCAAAGGACGATGCCGGAAAAGTCAAGAGATTCCCTGATTGGACTTTGAATGATTTCATCAACGTAGCCTGTGATGTCGGTATGTTAGGGCTTGATATTAAGAAGTTCAGCCATGTACTTCGTGAATTCCGAAATTACATACACCCTTATCAGCAAATGACTTCGAGTTTCGATCCTGACGAACACACGGCAAGGATTTGCTGGCAAGTTCTTCGAGCCGCAATTGCTGAACTAGGCATGAAGAGAAAATGACGAGGGTCACACAATGAACTTATTTGTAGACTCAAATATATATTTGAATTTCTATCACTTCTCGAATGATGATTTGGAAGAACTGAAGAAGCTCTCAGAGTTGATACAAAGAGAAGAGGTGACGTTGTATGTAACACAACAAGTGATAGATGAAGTGAATCGCAATCGAGATGTCAAAGTAGCCGATGCGTACAAAAAGTTCAAAACCTCTAAGCTCGAATTTAGCTTGCCCCAGATATGTAAACAATATTCTGAATACAGGGCTATCAAGAAAACGCTTGTTGAATTACGAAAGGTAAAATCTGAACTGGATGAAAAGTTGGACAGCGACATTTCAGGGAAGACTCTACGAGCGGATCAAGTTATTAAAGAGCTGTTTGGATTAGCCAAAACAATCGACAGTCGCGAATTCATTGACGAAGCGTGTCAGAGATATCACTTAGGGAACCCGCCTGGCAAGAACAATTCTTATGGTGATGCTGTCAATTGGGAATCCTTATTGAGCAGAATAAGAGATAAAGAGGACTTGTTTTTCATTAGTGATGACAAGGATTTCAAGTCGCCCTTAGGATCAAATGTGTTCAATTCCTTTTTGTTGCAGGAGTGGACAGATAAGAAAGAATCGCGATTATTTTATTATGCTCAATTATCAGAGTTCTTTATGGAACATCACACGGACATCAAGCTACGTGTTGAAGAGGAAAAGAATCAGCTAATTAACGAATTATCTCAGAGCGGTTCTTTTGCTTATACTCATGGAGTCATCAGTAAGTTGGCACGATTTGATGGTTTTTCGGACACTCAGACAAAACAACTGGTTGATGTGCTAATGGAAAATCCACAGGTCCATTGGATATCTGGTGATTATGATGTGAATTCATTCTATCGGTCTATTCTGCATGGCAAGGAACGTATCTTTGAAGATGACTTACTACAACAACTACACTCCTTGCTTGGAATCGCCAAAGAACAAGAAAGTAATAAAGGTTTGCCGGACAGCGACCTACCATTCTAAAGCTGTAAACTATGACAAGTGGGACAATCACAGAAAACGCAGTAGAACAAGTAGCTATTGAACTTCTCCAAGAACAGGGCTACCGTTACCTCACTCCTGAAGAATGGGAAACTGAACGTGGAGATTTATCGGATGTGCTGTTGAAAGGACGCCTGAAAGCCGCGATTGATACACTCAATCCGACAATCCCAGAAGAGGCAAAAGAGCAAGCTTTGCGGATGGTGTCTACTCTTCCGAGTCAGAATCTCGTGGAGAATAACGAAACGTATCATCGTATGTTGACCGATGGAATTGATGTTGAATACAAGAGCGAAGATGGCATCAAGGGCGACAAGGTCTGGTTAATTGACTTCAAAGACCCATCCAAGAATGATTTGGTAGTCTGTAATCAATTTACAGTTGTTCACAACAATACAAACAAACGCCCGGACGTTGTGTTGTTCGTCAATGGCCTGCCGTTGGTAGTGATTGAGCTGAAGAACCCGACCGATGAAAACGCCACTGTCAGGAAAGCATACACTCAGCTACAAAACTACAAAAGCGCAATCCCAAATCTTTTCTACTACAACGGAATCCTGATTGCCTCCGATGGCCTCGACGCTAAGGTAGGTTCATTGACGGCAGGTTGGACTCGTTTCATGGCTTGGAAAACAAGCGACGGAGCCAAAGAAGACGACGTGACAATCCCACAGATGGAAACAGTGATTCGCGGGATGTTGCGACCGGATGTGTTGTTTGATTTGATAAAGCAGTTCACTGTTTTTGAGAAAACTAAGAGTGAAGACGCTACGACAGGATTCACAACAATCGAAACAGCCAAGAAGATAGCGGCGTATCACCAGTACTACGCAGTCAAGAAAGCCCTTGAGTCAACAAAGAAAGCAACCAGTGAAAACGGAAGCAGAAAAGGCGGCGTTGTTTGGCATACCCAGGGAAGTGGCAAGTCATTGTCGATGGTGTTCTTTGCCGGACAGGCGGTCTTAGAGCTGGACAACCCTACTATTGTCGTCATCACCGACAGAAACGACCTCGACGATCAGCTCTTTGACACGTTCGCTGGCTGCAAACAATTACTGAGACAGGTACCTGTGCAAGCATCTAATCGAGAGCATCTCAAATCACTTCTCAAAGTCGCAGGTGGTGGAATCGTCTTCACGACAATTCAAAAATTCTCACCTGACGACGGAAACGAAAAGTATGATCTGTTATCAAACAGAAAAAACATCGTTGTCATAGCTGATGAAGCGCACAGGAGCCAATACGGATTCGACGCCAAAGTTGTAACACGCAAGGGTGAAGCGTTCACTACTTACGGCTTTGCAAAATATCTCAGAGATGCTCTGCCTGACGCTACTTACATCGGTTTCACCGGTACACCAATTGAAAAAGAAGACAGGTCTACCAGAGCTATCTTCGGTAATGAAATTGATGTTTATGACATCTCACAATCTGTAAACGACGGAGCGACTGTCCGAATCTATTATGAGTCGCGTCTGGTCAAGGTTCATCTCAAGCCAAAAGAGAAAGAGAAACTGGACGCCGAAGTTGACGCTATTACCGAGGGTGAGGAATCAACCGCTAAGGAAAAGGCAAAGGTCAAGTGGACACAAATTGAGGCGATTGTCGGGCATCGTGATCGACTCAAGACCGTTGCAGAGGATATAGGCAATCATTTCGAGAGGCGACAAGAAGTCTTTGACGGTAAAGCCATGATTGTCACTATGAGCCGACGCATAGCAGTGGAATTGTACGAAGCAATTGTTGCCATACGTCCGCATTGGCATGATGATGACAAGAAAAAGGGCAAAATCAAAGTCATAATGACATCAACTTCGAGTGACCCTCAAAGCTGGCAGAAGCACAATACAACCAAGCAGGACAGAAAAGATATTGCAGAGCGATTCAAGAACCCGTCTGATATACTTGATTTCGTTCTCGTCAGGGATATGTGGCTGACTGGGTTTGACGCTCCCTGTTTGCACACGATGTACGTTGATAAGCCGATGCGTGGGCACAACCTGATGCAGGCGATTGCGCGTGTCAATCGAGTCTTCAAGGACAAGCCGGGCGGCCTGATTGTAGACTACATCGGTATCGGGCTTGACCTCAAGAAAGCCATAGCGACTTACACATCGAGCGGTGGCAAAGGTGAGCCCACTTTAGATATTGATGAAGCCATAGCGACGATGTTAGAAAAGTTTGAGATCGTCGAGCAAATGTTTGCCGGCTTTGATTACAAGCGTTACTTCACTGCCAATACCAAGGACAAGATGACCATCATCTTAGAAGCGCAAGAGCACATTCTTAGTTTGGATGATGGTAAGAATAGATTCGTAAAACAGGTGTTGTTGTTATCGAAAGCGTATGCTCTTTCTGTTCCCAATGATGAAGCAATGGCCATCACTGACGCAGTTGGGTTCTTTCAGGCGATCAAGGCGCGACTGACAAAGTTTACTCCCTCGGGTGGGGGAAAGTCCGACGATGAGATTGAAACAGCGATACGCCAGATTGTTGATAAGGCAGTTGTATCTGAGGATGTGATAGATGTCTTTGATGCAGCTGGAATCAAAAAACCTGACATCTCCATTTTGTCTGATGAGTTTTTGGCAGATATCAAAGGTATGAGTCGAAGAAACTTGGCAATCGAACTGCTGAAAAAGATACTGGCGGATGAAATCAAGGTCAGATCGACAAGGAACCTGATTCAAAGCAAGAAGCTTTCTGAGATGTTGGAAAGCGCAATCAAGAGATACCAAAACAATCTTCTAACAGCAGCTCAAATTATTGAAGAGTTAATTGACCTCGCGAAACATATCAAATCTGAAGATGAGCGCGGTAATGAGCTAAACCTGTCTGATGATGAATTAGCATTCTATGACGCTTTGACGAATAATGATAGCGCAAAGGACGTACTCGGTGATGACACACTTAGAGAGCTTGCAAGAATATTGGTAGACAGAGTGAAGTCGAATACTTCTATCGACTGGACAATCAAGGAGAGTGTCCAAGCAAAGCTACGGACAATAATCAAACGGACGTTACGGAAGTTTGGCTACCCACCCGATGAACAGTTATTAGCTACAGAGAACATACTGAAGCAAGCGGAATTGTTTGCTGGGGAATGGGCTGGGTAGCGCATCAATCAATCCACAGATTACACTCAATCCTATACTTGTTAAGGATCAATAGCGTGTGCGGCCGGACAATCGAGATTTCAAGTTGGTTGTCGTACTTCAACAAAAAAGGGCCACCCACGGACAGTAATCGCGAGCGGCCTATAATAAGCAAGAGTTTACGCGACCTACCAGTCAGATAGAGCTCCAAGAGCGCCACTACCAATCAATGCACTGAACACGGTCAAAACGAGCGCACTCAACACTATTCTTGTTTTTTTCATCAGTTTTTCCTCCATAGTTTAGTTTTTTATATCGGCATTCAACCATCTTAAAGTTAATGACATCAAAATGTCCCAACAATGCCCAAAAAGATAACACATTACAGTTTATAAAGTTAACCACCCAAACCACCTGCCTATGTTATCGTTGTTCCCTTTCACCATTTCTCGAAAAATAGCTTACGACTCATAATTATAACAAATCCCACCGGACTGTCAAGACATAATTGGAATTTATCCTACAACCTACTTTGAGAATCGAATAGCACTCGCCTACTGGGCGAGGTAGGTCACGGTTAATCTCTTGTTATTATGTTGCTGAACTGTATAAGCATTAGTTGCGGATATTGTTCCCATAAAGCGAAGGACCAAGTGTCTCGCCTAGAAACCACAGTATCCCTTAACTTTTTAATTAGATTCAAACGTTTCTCGCTTAAGTTATTGTCCTTGTAATACTTCAACGAGATGAGGCTCTTGTAAAGCCCCACAACCTCACGACAATATTCATGGTCAGCTAGTCCGTATGCGGATACAATTGAATCGGCTTCAAGAAGAATGCTTTTGTACTCTCTGTCTGATAGAAAGGCCATGTCTTTGACAAGCTCTTTGTGTCTAGTCAAAATATCATTTAAGACTTTGAGAGTGGCTACACATTTGACGAAAGTCCACCAATAACTATCTGACGGTTCACTTTCTATCCATTCTTGGTTCTTTTCTACCCAAGTAACAAGTTGCCTCTGAATCTGCCCGGCAAGACGAGTGGAATCTGCAACAATCAAATACTCCAAGAAGTTTATCTGATGGGCGACATTTCGTGATGCCGCCCTGCTCAAGGTGTCGAATGCCTCAGGTGATTTGAAGAGATTAACAGATATCTTTCGCAGAAAGCTCCCTAAAGCGTCCAGAACTGAATCTGTTGGGTGTACACAATAATCCATCGTGTAAATAGCTTCGATATTCAAGATCGGAGAAAGCCAGCTCTCCCCACTCATGGATTTGCTCAAGTCGTATGCTTTTTGGTAAGCATCCTTGGCAAAGCGGCTATGACTGTCATATTCATCCTTTAGTCCCTTCAGGCCGGATTGTGTGGCAAGATACCGCTCTATAAAACCCTGAAGAAAGAAACTGTACTTCATATACTTGTTGCTGGGGCCAGCCTCCTCGACTTTTCTGCGATGCCTTCCTACCCAAGCCATAATGTCCTCGCTGTATTCATCCCACGTGGACTCACCAGGGTCGAGCATTGTAGAATAGAGTAAAAACCTAGCCATCCCATAACAGTACTCGGCTGACTCCATTTCCTTGAGAACATCTTCAGAGTATAAACTTCTGAGGTCCTTTCTCATTGAATTCAATGTACGAGCAAGGTTTTCAAGGGGTTTTAATTGTGCTCTGTATTCAGGAGATGGGAAACGAGTTTCATGTAGATTTTCTCCACCAAGCAATTGCCTACCAGACAAAACAAATATTCTCTGAATTTCTTCATACCGTTTCTTATGCATCTGCTGAAACGCGCCTTCGGACATTCTGTTGCGATAATCTGTAATGTAGAAATAATCAATTGTTCCCAGCAACCCCAAGATCCCTATTATGATCAGGATTGTGTTTACTAAGACACGGGGCTTCTTCCCCGGAACACTCATAGTCATCAGAACAACCCTTCTGTTCTAAGCTTGGAGGAGCTAAACTGCAACCCCCAAGATGTTTAGCTGGCTGGCAACCAAGTGTAGAGCTCCTCTCAACACCCCCTCCTCGATATCTTGGTTGCGGTGAACGTTAGCCAGAGCCAATCCGTTCTGCCTCAAACCCGCGACGGCACCATACTGCTGCAGTGTGCCAACCTGCGGCATCGAAACATCATATAACCACGTTAATTAGTGTGATAGCGTCTTTACTCGCCGTAGACTCACAGGATGCCAGAATTACAAAACCATCTCCATTATTTGTCGCAGGTTGAGAAGAGCCAGCTTCCAAGCAACCTACTCACCAACTAGTACCGATGTTATCCATTCGCAAGGAATCTTTTCGTGGTGTGGCGCTAACTCATCGCGTAATATCCACACACCATCGTATAACAGCGATGGCTTAGAGATTCTACGCACTTTTTTTTCTTTTCCGTCAAAGAATCCTACAGAAATGCTGAAACCTGATTCAATCGCCACCGCTATTTGACATCCATGGAATCTGTCTATTAGAGACTCTTTTGGCGACAGGTCGGAAAACGCTGTCTTCATGATTCGCTTCGATATCTGGCGAAAATCACCTGACACGGGAATCTTGTCCATAATGCGCGTGAGATGCCTGGAATAATCTGTGTTGAGCTGTGACATGGCGCCAGCCAGCACGCAGGTTAGGAGATGCTTCTCTGAAACTGTCAGCACACCCCAGCGCCCCCTTCCTGGCTCGTTCAGCAAGTACTTGCCTAACTCTCTGTCGTAGTAAATTGGGACCCCGACATGTGAAATCGTGTTAATATACCTAAAGGCCGAGCGCCTGCTAATCTCCACTTCTTTCATAATCCCCTGCAATGTAATGCTTTTGCGATGATACAGTATGTTGATCAATCGTAACAGCTTTTCAGTGGGACCCAGGTAGTTATCTGCCATAAGAATAGTTCTTTCTGATTGCACAGTTTGATGCAATTCGTTTAAAAGGAAAACGGGGCGAGACCGTCTTTGACGGTCATCACCCCATCCCTGCTACAGCGATCAGCTCACCAAGCTAAGAAAGGAACTCAGAACAATCTCCCAAAGAGTAGGAGTCTGTAAGACCAGTCCAGATTGCGCCGATGACGAAGAGGGTTGATTGATAGTCCCTCCCGAATCAGGCATGGGAACTGTTGTCCCAGTGTCACCGACACCGTTCTGAAAGGGTGGATCGCTGGCAGCGCCATCAGCGTAGACCAGAGAAACAGCAGGTCCATCCACGGTTGGAGTGAGCGGAATAGTGGCCAGTCCGAAAGCGAGCAACGCCGCGCAAAACAGAATTCGTTTCACGATTTCCTCCTTGTATGTTTAGGGTTCTTATCATGAACCTCAGTCAATACAAGGGAGGCGCCGAAGCATGAGCGGCTGGAACTACTCAGCCAACACGCTGATACGCATAAGGTTACTGTTTGATTGATGCGTAAAGGGCCGTAGATATTTACGATGTGAGCTTACGATGAGCCTGGCTCGTTCGTCAGTAGACTGATTGACAATAAGTTAGAAGTCGTAAGAAACAGCTAGAAGAGAAGATTTCGTAAAGAAGGGGCGCCTGAAGAGCTAGATTAAGCCAAGTTTTTTCAACCTGGAATGGAGCGTTGTTATTGGAATGCCCAGCAATCTCGCTAACTGGGAGATGTTACCTCTGTTAGCCTCAAGGAGTTGCCGGTAATATTCGACACTGTCTCCAGCCGCATTGCCACCAGCCACGCCCTTGCTCGAACCGTTAAGAATCTCAGATGGAAGGTCGGTAATTTCCACACGCCGGCCTTTACATTTGATTGACAAAATGCGGATTAGATTTTCGAGTTCACGAACATTTCCTGGCCATAAATGTAGTTTCAGCGCCTCAATGGCTTTTTGAGAAAAGGGCGCATCCTCCACGCCAAATGTGAAGTCACACTTCTTGCAGAAATGGCCAATGAGTGGCAGGAGATCACCCATTCGCTCCCGTAACGGGGGAATCTTGACTTTAAAGACACAGATTCTGTCGTACAAGTCCCGTCGAAAGAGACCGTTCTCAGCCATTTTGTCAATGTCTTTGTTTGTACCAAAAATAAATCGAACATCGGTCTGACACACCTTATCTGCACCAACCGGAGTAAATTCCTGATATTCAATAGCTCGTAGTACCTTTGCCTGCGCCACAAGGGACAGATCACCTATCTCATCCAGAAACAATGTGCCTCCGTCCGCAGCCCGGAATGCTCCTGCTCTTTGCTTCACCCCTGTAAATGCGCTATCAGCAACACCAAACAGTTCACTTTCGATATGCTCGTCAGGAATAGCTGCACAATTCAACGCCCGAAATTGTGTTCCGCCTCGTGAGCTACTCTCATGAATCATACGGGCAATCAATTCTTTCCCAACACCTCTTTCTCCCAAAAGCAACATAGGAATCTCCGATTGGGAATACACCTGCAACTCATCTACGAGGTTACGCATCAGCGGGTCGCCATAGATGAGTCCAAATCGTGATGTTGCATTGTCGCCAACCAAAGGGACACTAGTGGTTGGACTCGTTTCACGTCGGACACTTAACACGACACCGATGAGACGCGCCAAGGCTTCGAGAAACTTGCGGTCAACATGTTGGAAGTACGATTTCAGTGAGTGGTGGGCAAGGTAAAGCGCCCCCTTTCGTCCACTCCGCGTCACAAAGGGGTAACTGGCGACTGACAATATATTATACGCCGCCACACTTTTGTAGCTCTTGGTGAGCTCAGATGTCAGCGCATCATCTATTACATACGACTCCTGTGTGATAGAGCTACTCTTCGCGATGGAGAGACTCATCAGCTTAATATCGGCCAGCATATCAGAGCGTATGTTCACATACGCTGGCAGATAGTAGGTACGCCCGTCCTTCCGTTCTAGGACTATTGCGGCGCACTCCGCCCCAGTGAGGGCGAGCGTTTCTTCCATGAGACTGTCGAGATCTGTATTCGAATCTGTGTTCGGGTCAATCAGGTCGGTCATCAGGGCATAATGTTTTGCCAAAAGACTATCGTATGTGATATCCTTACTCATTGAATTTCCCATGAGAGCTACACGCTCAGCAAGGCGCGAATTCCCGATGTTACCGAAAATAGACGCGACGTGTTTCGCATAGGCTCTAGCTGTGATTGTATTCTTATCCTGCTCTGCGCAATGAACGATATACAGACCTACGAATGCCGCACAGTACTTTAATCTTGCGCGCATAAGCTCGCTAAATGCTTGCTGGAGCTGAGAATAATTGCGTCCGGACTCGTTGCGCAAAGCCCGCTCTCTGAAGATAAGCAAGGTCTCGACCGCTGTAAACAGTGCGATGTGGCTACTACCAGTTCCTTGGGGAAGAATTCTCCGCAATTCATCTATACCTTCCAAGTCACGCAGAGCGCAAAGAAGGAGGAGAAGACATTCAGCAGCCATATACACTGACCCGTTCTCACTCAATGTCAACGCCATCTCAGCCATTTTCTGGGTGGATTGTTGACAATTCAACGAAAAGTCATGCAGGCACAACAGCGCATCGATCTCAGCTAGAGCAACCGAATCGTTCGCTCTCGTGATGTTCTCTCTTGCGAGTGAGATATAGTGGTCAAAAGCGTTGTCGGCTCCTATTTGCAAGTATGTGTGAGCGAGATTTGCATATAACTTGCCTAGCGTCTTTGGATTGTTGGCTCCATACACGTCGATTGCCAGTCTCAGGGCTGTGAAATAGTGTGTAATAGCCTCAAAAGGCAAAGACCGATTGTGACTCATCCAACCTCTTGTCCAGTAGTAGATAGCCTGACCATGGGACAGGTCATCCCGATTCGTGGCTGACAAGTACTCTTCTAATTCGCTCTTCGCCTCTTTCAAACGTCCGCAACGCACAAGCGCATTCATATAAGCCAAGCGAGCGGACGCTCTTTGCTGTGAAGTGACATCGGCTCCCGAGCGAAGAACTCTTTTCGTGAGGCGCAATACCGTCTTACTGTCTCCGGATTCATAGGCCAATATGGCCATCATCACCTGATTCGATGCAAGTAGGTCTGTGAAAACACTCTTCCGCAACTGAATGTGGCCTTGTTTGAGAACCGTCACGGCGCGTTCCCGGCTACCAGACCGATAGAGAAGCACTGCGCGCATGTATTGAGCGTGGTAGAGCGCTCTGGTATCGTTGGCAGAGCGCGCAAGCTCTTCAATCATGTCAATAAACGATAAAGCTCTTGTTATGCGCCCCCGTATTCCTATGATCCAGATTCGGGCTAACGCGAACTCAAGAAGTCGATGGCCGAAACCGTCTGTTCTCGCCAGCTGGCTCCCGCGCCGCGCCAGTCGTTGCGCACCGGCAAGATCTCCTTCGGAGATAGCCAGTTGCACCTGAAGCCAGTAAAGCGTCGCGCGTCGGCGCCTCGTGGTCTGGTGGCATTCGGATGCCTCCTGCAAGGCGCAGCGCGCTTCAGGTAACCATCCAAGAGCCTTGAATCCCTCATACATTGTCATTGAAAACAGATACCTGAGAGGCGGGTCATTTGTAGTGTGAAACGAACCTTGCATCTTTGAAAGATGGCCAATGACACGTGAAGGAGCGCGACGCACTGTCCTTCGCAACTCTCGGATGTATCGTGTTGATGAGGGGTCATTACAGTTGAATCCGTTGCCTGTAGTGGCTTTCGGAAACAGAATCGTGTGAACATGAGAAAGTGAGTTACTGTCACACTTAACTCGCCAATGGTGCGGGGTCCTGGAAACTGGATGTGAACAAAGCCAGGCAAGAATCTTCATACAAGAGGGCCGCCTACGACTCTTCGTAATAATGGATTCGCGAAGGTCCTTGGGCAAGCCTACGATACCTCCTGCTGCAGACAAGAGTTTTCGTGTAGCGCTGGAAGAATCACGTCCGGCGCGGTAAGACTCCAGATACCGGGAGATACAATACCTTCGCAAGGAGCGTTGAACTATTTGGTATAAATCCTCGGAAGAAATCAATTTGAAGTCAACGAGCGTTTCGAGCAATAACCGCGGCCTCTCTTCAGCATTGGGAAATGTCAAGACATCCGCGAACGCCGCAAGGGAGTCCAATGTGTTTATTGATACAGACAGATCCGCAAGATTGGTCCTTTGCAGTTGAAGCGCCGCTGTGATACTGGCTCCCAGGCTGTAGGAATCTAGAGCACGGTCGATATAGAGAGCTGAGGACGCTTCCGGAGCCTGCAAACCCGGCGAGCCACAGATAATAGTATCTGATTCCTGGCCTTCCTTACACATAAAGTCCTGGTCAATAAGGATTACTCTGCCTTGCTCATTTACGAGAAAATTGTCGAGCTTTATGTCCCGGTGTACAATCCCGAGCAAATGGAGAAAATCAACGATTTCACATATTTGCGGAAGAATGGTAGGCAGCTCCCGCAAAAGCCCGAGTGATGTTAGAGGTCGCCATATAGAGGGAGCCAGATACCTGTATGTGACATAAGCTCCACTGTCAAATGTAGAGAACTCACGAGCTCGACTAATCCCCGGATGAGACAGGTCTCGACAGAGCTGAAAACTGGATGAGAGTTGCCTGGTAATTGTTGTCTGCGGTAGTGGGGAATTCTCGTTACTGACCTTGAGCGCCAGAGCGGCTGAGCGGTTGCTTGCAGGGTAGCGCAGGGTCTTGGTAAGTGAATTCGTAGCAATTACTTTACAAGTATGGATGTCTTCTTGTGTCAGCATGATGTTTTCGCGCAAAACCAATTCCCAGAAGAGTCTCTTCCGCTACAAGAGGATTAAGATAGTGGCATTTGTCATTAAGGCCAAATGGAAATCGAACAAATACTTCCGCTGGCGATTCCAGTCTTTTTACCTTCAGAATAGTAACTCTACAGCTTGCAAGTATTTGCCCAGTAACAGATAAGCGTACGAATATTCACGCAGGGGGACTGCAGTCTCTCACCATCATAGCGGGGTTACGCATACGTTCTGGTTCAATCATTCCCTGAAAACATCTGATTGGAGTGCCATGTTCTGGCGCTGCGCCGCCGTATTTGAACATCGTAGGCAGAACTTCCCAGACGGAGAATTGCCGGGATTCAGGTTCAAGGGGCCAAACTAGGGGAGTTGCAAACGGCGGAGAAGTGGCAATGGCCCTTATCGCTTGTCCAAGCAGTAAGGAGTTTATCATTTGGAGCTAAGCAAAGTCAAGACGATCATCATACTGATGATGGAAAACCGTTCCTTTGATCACATGCTTGGATATCGGAGTCTGCCGCCATTCAATAGCTCTGACGTTGATGGGATTTCTCAAGACCAAGCCTGGCGCGATCGCTTTGCCAACTGGGATCAAAATGTAAATTACTCTCCGTATTTGTCGACAAATCCATACTCAATGCCTGATGATTTCGACCCACCACATGAGCGAAACTTCGTTGAGCAGAATCTGGGCACACTCCAAAACGGGTCGTATCCTATGACGGGATTCGTAAGCGCAATACCTGATTCCGTCTCTTTGGATCCACAGACCCGGAAACTTGTCATGAGCCATTTTGGCGCCGAACAAGTCCCGATCACGCATTTTCTTGCCGACAACTTCTGCATTTGTGATAGATGGTTTTGCTCGCTTCCAGCGGGGACTCAACCAAACAGATTGATGTTCATGAGTGGGTTCTCTCTCATAGACTACAACCAGACACCATTGCACAATCAAGAGCTCGTATATGACTGGCTTACACAACACAATGTTTCATGGAGGGTCTATCATCAAGGTCTTCCATTCTTTGCAATGATGCCAAAGTGGGTTAGACTAGTACTATTCGACAGTCAATTTCGCAACTTCGCGGATTTTGAGGGTGATGTAATAAATACTCCACCCGATGACATGCCACAAGTCATATTTGTTGAGCCTACTTACGGCGACGCTCCACATGTGGGCCACAGCAGCGACGACCACGCTCCAAGCGGCGTTGCAGATGGGCAAGAGTTTCTCATGCAAGTATATAGCGCAGTGACGGCCAGCCCTAGTTTCTGGAGGAGTTCTGTCCTCATTGTGAATTATGATGAAGGGGGAGGCTTTTTCGATCACGTTTCACCACCCTTGGTCAAGACGGAGCCACCCCAGCCCGGGTTGTACAAACCATTTGATTCATTGGGTGTGCGAGTGCCAGCATACGTGGTGTCACCCTTTGTTGAAAGAGGCTCTGTGTCCCATACAATTCTCGATCACACCTCTGTTTTAAAGTTGCTGGGTGAAAAGTTCGACCGTGATGGGTCATACTCGCCGCTGGTAGACACAAGACCCGTTGGCAGTGTGAGTGATATCCTCCGTGATGTTCAGCCCACAATTGACCCGCCTGCGGCGCCATCGGTGCACGAGTACCTGGATTCGCGCCCATCCGCGTCTTCGACAGTTGTAACAAGACCCAGGCTGACCACGCCTCTACAACACGCGTTTGCGAACTGTACTAAAGAAATGGGAAAGTGTGGCGCCGGTCCTGACCACGACAGATTTGGAGCGCTACTTGAAGATGCATGACTCTATCAGGTCAACCGGCACAGGCAGTATTCACAGAACGAGGCTACGAAGATTTCATCAGCTAGTGTCGCTGTCTGCTCTAATAGTGTTCACCACTAGCGGATGTATCCTCTTTCACAGCCATAGCAAATATAGGCCGATTCACCAGTGTGCAATAGATGGCGACAGCGCTTGCGTTGCACAGGATCTTGACAAGCGTCCCGATGAGTTAGAACTACCAGACGACGCGGGATTGACACCGCTTCACCTTGTTGCGCTACATTGTCGAGTAAAAGTTGCGGCGCTACTTTTGGCCAAAGGAGCGAATCCAAATAAAGAGGCGAATGGCAACGCTACGCCACTTCACTTTGCCGCCCAGGAGGGATGCATAGAAGTTGCCAGACTATTGATTGACGGGGGCGCCGACATAAACGTCAGGGACGATCAATCCCGAACACCCCTGGGAAGAGCCATAGCCTGGCATCAGGATGCATGTGCGCAATTCCTCAGAGACCACGGCGCCACAGAATAATCCAAAAGATAATATGGCCAGGGTGTTTTCACGGAGATTCGATTACTTCAAGTTTAACGCAGTTTGACGACAGGAGGTTTTGACAACGATGTACTCTACTCACCTACAACAATCCACGTACAAGAAGTCTGTTCTTTCAACGGTGATCGTAGCCCTTCTATTATTTGCATGTCCTGCGTTTGCCGGCACGTCAGCGATTGACTATGGTTCTGTTGGACCTAACTCTCTTTTTTCACCTGCAGCCGACCCAACGAATTCTCCTATCTCAACCGAATCCGTCAATTTGTATTCAGGGCAACATGTTGAGTCTTTTCCGCTTATGACACTCGCCGGACGAGGTGGTTTGGGGGTGCGTTTAAGCTTGGATTATAATGGAAATGTTGGCCACATAGTGAAGGCGGAGAATCGCACAGCTCAGGTATCACCGTTTGGGCTGGGCTTTAGTCTTGGACGCCAATCGATTCTGGTCAACCATGGAGGCACTGCCTATTTGTATGATGATACATACACTTTGATTCTCGGCAGCGCAATTCTGGGCCTCAAATATATCCCAAACGACACAACAAATGATACATTAATAACACAGCGCGGTGACCCTTGGAGGATTATTCGACACAGGCAACAAGTTGGAAATCGTGATGTAGTAACTGGTTGGACATTGTTGCGGGAAAATGGTACGGTTTATCAATTCGGAGATTTGACAACCAGTCCTGACAGTCTGAATGCCACTCGGAATATATTACGTTATGGCGACTATGTGGGGAATGGCGTTACTCAAGATGACTCATTGTACTTTTTCCGGTGGGACATCAAAAGTATTCATGACCCTGACAGTCTGAATTGGGTTGAATATACCTACGCAAGAGATTCGGCTTATCTTGAAGTTATCGACCCTAACAACTCAACTCTTACGGTCAATTCATTGAATCCATATATCAGGGCATCTTATATCAGTACGGTCACAACATCTGCAGGCGACAAATGCGAATTCTCATATACACCAAGGCTGGATTTTCATCAATACCTTGGCATAAACAACTATGAGTTTTTCACTAACAAGAAAGTGAGCCAGATCAAGAGTGTCAATGCTGATGATTCGGTTTTGTCGCGTATTGTTTTTGACTATGATTATTTGAATGCAGGCAGGGATTCAACGTTGAAAAAGCTTTTGCTCAAGGGCATAACTCCATGGAATTCGGACAGTACGAACCACCTCCCTTCTACATCATTTGAGTACTACACGGATTCAAGTTCTATTTCTTTCGGGTGCATGAGCCGAGTATACCTACCAACTGGGGCGATGAAAGAAATCAATTATGGTGTTGCGCCGGACAGCGCTAATTTTACAGATTTGGATTTACAAGTAGAAGATAGCGCTGGTTACCCCACTGGACTTGCTCAGTTTGGAAGTTTCGGACGGAACATTTACATAGGTCATATTCCAGATGATTCTGTCAGGCTTGCTGTGTGGGATGGCTATTGGCATGTGAAAACTATTCACTTTGACTCAACAGTGAACCAGGTCGGAGTATCTCAGCAGAATTGGGCCGTTGCGCATATTGGAACTGGCACTGTTGTGGTGTTTCGCTGGCAGGGCGGAGCTTGGAAGACGGATACGCTAGATGGAACTTTGGATATAGATACAAACATCTGGAGAATTGAAACCGGCCAAGACTGTTTCATGATCGCTACTGGCCATCTCACTACTGTGGATTCATCTCTAGTGCGTGCAAAATTCTATGTATGGAATGGTGTTGCATGGCAAGACAAGCTTGTTGTAAGTACAGGGATTGCTGAATATGAAAAATACGAGGTACGAATATCGAACAAACTGTATGCGCTAACCGCATATGATAAGGCCGCTCCAAGATCATGGTTTTTCATTGGAAAGTTTGATGCAAGACAGGGGACAATTGTAACGCAAGACATAGGCCCGTTCGAAAACTACGAAATCGGATGGAGATTTGCAGTTAGTAGCGACGTTGCTGCATACTTTGGAGTTCATGGAGTGAATCTGTATCGTTGGAAGGACACGCTTTGGGCGCCAAAAGTTGTCTTCACAGTTGGCACATCGCGTGATATACATGCAATTTCAGCCCTGCCAAATGGAATAGCATATTCCTACGGCGATAACGATGACAATGAACAGATAGAAGGTGCAAACGCCCAAATTTCCACTTATTTTTTTGGGGTTGGTCCTCCCAATACTGTCGATCAGGCCTTTCTTCCTGCCAACATTGCATATGAGATAGCTCCGCTATACGGTGGTTCGAGCTCATATTCAATCGGTACGAGATATTCTCACCTAGAAGGAGGTAAACCGAGATGGATAAGGGGGTGGAATGGAACGTATTGGCAATGGACACAGAATGCAGGTAATTCTACAAGAGGGATAGCGCTTTTCCCAAACTCTTACTATGTTGGTGGTGAAGTGGTTTCTAGATTCACCGGCAATAATTTCGCTTCGCAAGATGATATGTGGACGAACAATCAGTCTCTTCAATTGTCTGACTCTGGTCACACAACAGATATCAGCATGGCATTTACTGAGGATTATGTTATTGGGTATAGGAGGCATCATGAGCCTAATTGTCGTCCCATTTACGACACCACCCTTTTGTATCTTTGGTCACCATATACTGGGAATCTGTATTCTGGCCACTCGATACGTTCGTGGAACGGAGACTATTGTTATGGAAAACTGAAAGTCAATCGCAGAAAGTTTTCAGGAAGTAATAGTGGTTTTTCGGAAGCAAGGCGATGGTCATTCAATAATTATGGATGGATTGATGTTTATCTCAATCGATTGATCGACACGCTTTTCTCTGGCAAGGCTCCACTTGTTGCGGTTTCTTCTGTGAAGCTGTACAACGGCGCACAGGATCCGAATCCAATTGTCGTTGACTACACGTACCAGGGTGGGATTCTGGATCAGCAGGGGAATACTCCCAGGTTTGCAAGAGTTACTGTGTCTACACCGCATTTTTCAGATACAGTAGCTGAGGGCTATTCAATCCATTGCTTTTATAATGACATCAACAAGAGTGACTCAGCTCAGTTTGGGGGTCTGAGTTATCCCGATTTGCAAGATAGTGTTCGCTACGGAATTCCGAATGGCGGATATCGTCTTGACGGATTGCAGTATTGCCAGTACAGTTACAATGCAGTCCAGCCGGATAGTATCATTGATAGCGTCCTCACATTCCATTCGCTCGTTGCCACTCCGGAAAACGCGTTTGAGGTCTATCGCATTCAAGCCGACTCAACAATTGCATATTCGGAAGGATTCACCGATACAACATATCAATACTATGACCCCAATTCTGGACTGCCGACATCATCAAAGCGTCGCGCAGATGACGGAAACGACTTCGTTATCGATTCCACTGTCTACGCCACATATGGGGCAGATTCTATTAGTGTAAGTGCAAGCCACGAATTGACATTACCTTACGAAAAACTCTCGGTTTTAGATTCGGCCGGCAATAGGTCTGTTCTTTCGAGAACCCGAACATACTACCAACAAAAGGGTTATCATCGTCCGACAACTACATATTCATGGATAGATGCTTCAAGTATTGACACAACTGATGCTGTTAGGACGTTTGCTACCTTCGGTGACTCAACTGTCTGTTATGATTCTGTTGGGAATCTGAGGAATTCACAAGACGCTCTCGGCGTTGTGTCTTCCATCAAGTATGACTTGGCTGGCGTGTTACCTGTTGCTTCGGCGACCAATGTGCCCTCATACGGTTTCCTGTCTCAGGACTTTGAGCAGGGTAGTGCCTGGGATGGCTGGAATTGCAAAGAGGGAAACACAAATATCCAATTCGACACAGTTGCGTTCACCGGCCAGAAGAGCATCTTGATCACTGACTTGGCAGGAACCGACAGGAATTGGGGGCCTAGCAGAACTATTCTTGCTGATTCTTTGACAGACAGTCTTTATGCTTTCTCGGCCTGGGTAAATACGAAGCACACAATACGAGTATACTGTTGGGGACAAGATATTGATACCGCTACTCTCACTGGTGGTTACAAGTATAAGGAGTACGCAGACCTATCCTTGCCTGACAATGAATGGATTTTGATTAGTGACACGTTCGATTTGCGCGCCGTTCAAAGCGATCCTGGTTTTTACCAGATTACACTCCAGCTTGTTCTTGAAGACGGAACGGCTGGAGTTGATTCTGCTAACTTTGATGATTTCCGGTTTTGTCCAATTTCAGCGGCTGTTTCAACGACTGTGTATGACCCGGTTTCACTACTGCCCGTTGCCAAGGCGGGAGTGAACAACTATCCTGGCAGGACGGCATATGACGAGTTCTATCGCCCGATAGTAACATATGATAAAGACTGGAATGCCCTACAAAAAACAGAAATGAAACTGCCGCCTGAAACCACATCTGCTCTTTCTACTATACAGGCGAGCATGAATGAGCCAACGTTTGGTGTTGATTCTACAGTAGGTTTCGCAGCCGGCGATGGAATGCTCAAGTACACACTTGCGATGACCACTTTGGCAAAAGTCCACGGTGACGCAAGTATTTACAAAAACGGGCAACTAATGGACAAATTGGAATGTGTGCTGTTTCCCTGTGATGGCATCGTTAAGAACGATTCGTTCAGTGTCGTTGCCGGAGACGCGATTCTCGTCCTGGCGGAGGCGGATTCTTTGGATTCACTGTATGACTACACAGCCTCGGCCACTTTCATGGGGCATAGCCAAGTCACATATGATTCAGCTGCTCCGAATTTTACGAAGGTGACCACCTATCGACCGGGTATTGATTCCCTGATTTCTTACTCCTACTACGATGCGCTCGGCAGGGCGTTACAGACTCGTTCACAGGCGGTTGTCAATGATACTGTTGTGACGATTGTTTCGAATGCGGCAGTGTACAATGCTCGTGGCAAGGCAATTAAGACATTCATGTCATATCGTGATGTGTCCGGGGCTACCGGGCTGACAGACTATACTCTTCCCGACAGTGTCCTTGCTGAGGCAAATGCCTTCTACAATGGTGTCTACGCGCCGGACTGCAACGGGTATCCGTACAGCGAAAGTAAGTATGCGGCGGAGCTGAAATCTCGGTTGCTGAAGACTAGCGGGCCGACGAGTCTTTACAATATGGCCAGCGGGAAGACGACGACATATAGTCAGGGGTTTGATTTCACGAAAGGCGAAATTGTTAGCTCTTCCGTCGATCCCGACAGTATCCAGACTCGTTCTTTGTCTGAACGGCGCGGATTGTATAAGAGGGCTATTTCCTATTTCAGCAACGGCTCTGACTCGACAGTGACCATCTCCTCAAGAACTTTGCGCGGGGACAGTAGCTTCACCGTGATTGACACAGGCGCGACATCTTTCACACTGAAAACCTCAACTGTCGACAATCTCGGGCGGGAAGTGTCCACCTGGCAGAAGGGGTACGGTAAGATCGACATGGTCTATGACGACGCCGGGAATCTGCGTTTTATGCGCAATGACAAACGCGCGGCGGAAAATAAGTTTGTCTATTTCAAATACGATGCACAAGGGAGGAAGATCGAAGAAGGTTTATTCTATGATGCGATCCCTGATAGTTTCTTCACTCGCGACAACGCAAATTCACGCAATTTCCCCGGTGATGGATTATCCGGCAAGACGGCTACGTATCGCTGGGTCTATGACCAATTGCCCGGACAGGCGCCGGTGAACTCGCTTGGGAAGCTGGTGCGTGTTGAAAACGCTGATTCAAGCTATTACAAGGAGTTTACTTACTATCCCGGCGGCGATTCTGACTTTGTTGTTGTCAAACTTCCAATCGCAGATGGCTCTTTGAAGGGCATCAAACACATTTACAACAAAGACGGCTCGCTGAAACGACTTGTCATACAGCCGGACATTGCTGATTCAACCTCCTATCGGGCGATAGCGTATGGGTACAATTCCGATGGAAGCCTGGATTCACTCGTGCAAGCGCCTGCGTTGCTCAATCAGGTGATACAATCGCCTGCAACATACGCAAAGTATACCTACAACGCTGACGGCAGTGTGCGCCGGATGCTCCTTGGAGCAGTTTCTGACACAAGCGCCTTGCAGAAGGTAGATTATACATATGACGCTCTCGGCCGACTGACGGCTATCAATAAACCGTCCAATTCATTCGACCTGCTTGTCGGGACTGTCAGCGGTATGTACTCTGGTGGATTCGACAATGATCACTATGATCTCAATTTGCAGTTTTATGACGGCACATTGGGGACCTATGCCAATGGTCGGCCGAAGTCGCTGAGGGTGCGCACGTCATCGCCAACGAACGCAATTCTCGGGCACAAGTACGAACTCACGTATGATGACCGCGGCTGGTTTACTTCAGCGGATGACACTGCCGGAAGCGCTAATGACCGTTTGTACACCTATGACGCATTGGGCTTGCGTACGAGTTTGAGCGCCGGAGGTATTGTTACGAATTATGCTTATGATTCGGATTGGCGCTATCTCGGTCCGGCCGGAGTCGCTGACAGTTTACAACGCAAGTATGACGCGCTGGGGAACATGATTGCCGATTCATCATTGGGAGTTCTGGAGCAAAGGTATGATTATCGGAATCAGCTTGATTATGCGCGGACGACGACAACTGCGTCGGGGGCTCCGCCGGATACGTTGACGTTTGTCTATGACCAGACGCAGAAACGGATTAGCAAGCGCTATTGGTATGAGTACTGGAGCACGTGTCCCGACGG
>Ga0114931_10001899_pt1 | contig 26616 bp, 23 predicted proteins | sample 2SBtaG_FD_89579 | JGI IMG/M metagenome (GOLD analysis project Ga0114931, IMG submission 89579) | Deep subsurface microbial communities from Kolumbo volcano to uncover new lineages of life (NeLLi) - 2SBTROV14_V59a metaG | ecosystem: Environmental > Aquatic > Marine > Volcanic | place: Kolumbo... | reverse complement strand
TGTGTCGTAACGAACATTATTCCAGAGGATCACTGCCCCGTCTCCCATTCCTCGCTCCGCTTCGAAAGGGCGGGCACGCTTCCGATGCGAGTCGATTCCGGCCCGGTGCTGACAAACTGTCAGTACCGCCCTCTTTCCACTTTCGAGCGTCAACCTGAAAAGATAGTAATATCGATCAGTTACGGGTGTTTCTTAACGTCAATTCTAGATCTACACCCTTTGAGTTTGACGCGGGTATCGGCGGTCGTGAAGTGCTAATCGGCACCGGTACCGAAACGGTCTCTGTCCCCACGTACGCCCTCCCTACATTACCCCCTCTGGCGAAGCGCACAAAGTTATTCGTAGATGAGTGCCCGCGCCGCGGGCTGGAACGCTTATTGAGAGGTTGCGAGGAAGCCGGAGCTGATCGGCTGGAACTTCAGTCTAGCCGCCCAGGTAGGCTTGGCGCACCGATTCGTTCTCCCGCAGTTGCGCCGCTGCTCCTTCCAGGATCACGCAACCGGTCTCGAGCACATAGGCTCGGTCCGCAACGCCCAGCGCCAGACGGGCGTTCTGTTCCACCAGTATGATCGTCGTACCCTCGCTATGGATTTCTTTGATGATGCGTGCTATTTCGGTACACATAATGGGTGCCAAACCTAGAGTCGGCTCGTCCATCACGATGAGCCGTGGTTTGGACATCAGGGCCCGGCCCATGGCGGCCATCTGCTGTTGACCACCGCTCAAGGTTCCGGCGAGTTGTCTGGAACGTTCCAGGAGGACCGGAAAGTGGTCGAACACACGCTCCATGTCGCGGCGGATACCCCTCCGATCCTTGCGTCGATAGGCACCCATCTCTAAATTCTCTCGCACCGTCATTTCCGCGAACAGCCGTCGACCCTCCGGCACGTGGGCAATGCCGAGTCTGGTGACTCGGTCGGGAGGCAATTGATCGATGCGCTTCCCGTCGAACCAAATTTCGCCGCCACTCGGATGTTTCCAGCCGCTGATTGCGCGCAACGTGGTGGTTTTCCCAGCGCCGTTGTTTCCAATCAGTGTGACAACGGTACCTTCGCGGACGTCGAGAGACACGTCCTTGACGGCCGCCGTCTTACGATAGTGGACGGCGATGTTTTTTACGCTAAGCAACAATGTCTTCGGTTCCGAGGTAGGCTTCGATTACCGCATGGTTATTGAGTACCTCTTGCGGCGCGCCTTCGGCTATCTTTTTGCCGAAATCGAGCACCGTGATATTGCGGCACAAGCCGGCCACGGTCTTCATATCGTGCTCGACCAGCAGGATCGTAACTCCGTGGGCGTGGATATTGCCGATAACCTCGCACATATTCGCGGTTTCCGTGTCGTTCATGCCGGCCACCGGTTCATCGAGCATCAGGATCTCGGGCTCGGTGGCCAAGGCGACCGCCACCCCCAGGACGCGCTGAAACCCGTGGGCCAGATTGGCCGCGAGTTCGTCTTGTTGCGCGCTCAGCCCGACCCATTCGAGAATTTCCAATGCGCACTGGCGATCCTCGCGGGCGCCCGCGCGGGGATTGAAAATTTCACCCAGCAAACTACGCTTGGCGCGCAGATGGCGACCGACAATTACGTTGTCGAGCACCGTGAAGTCGTGAAATACGGCATTGCGCTGAAAGGTTCGCACCAAACCGCGGCGTGCAACCTCGGACGAGCTCAGTTTAGAGATCGGCTCACCGTGCAGAAAGACGTTCCCTTGGCTCGGACGATAGACACCGCAGACTACATTGAACAAAGTGGTTTTGCCGGCCCCGTTGGGGCCGATAATCCCGCGAATATCGCCCTTCTCGACCTCCAGATCGAGGTTGTCGATGGCCGCCACGCCACCAAAATATTTGCTCAGACCGGATACTTTCAGCATGATTCTGTGCGCCGTTGCGCCGCCTAGCGCTCGTTTTGCACCGGGTCACGGCGCCGTGGCTCAGCCCCCAGCCACCCCAGCCCCGGCACCTTGCGCAAGCCACGTGCGATCGGCGTAATCAGGATCTCAAGACCACCGGGCATCACTACCAAGACGAAAATTACGATCGCTCCGGCAATAAAGGGGCGCCACGGACCTAGTTGCCGGGTCATTTCGAGGATCCAGGTCATCACAATGACGCAGATGATGGCCCCCCAGTAAGTGCGCACTCCACCTACAACCACGTAAATGATCAAGTACAGCATCGGTACCGCCGCGAAGCTCTTGGGATCGATCGCCCCCTGATGGTAGGCCAGCAGCGCGCCCGCGATCCCGGCAAAGAAATTGGCCGTAGCGAAGGCCAGGGCTCGGTAATAAGGCACGTTGATGCCGATGCTCTCGGTGAGTTGGGCATCGAGTTGTATGGCTTTCAGGATTTTCCCGATTCGCGACCGATCGATGCGGTACATGATCCACAGCAGCAACACGGTGATCGTCAGGATCAGGAAATAATTCGGGATCATTTCGCTCAGGTCCCACGGCCCGATCTCGACGCCAGGGATACCGATCATTCCCCGTGCCCCACCAAACGGATAGTGGAACTTAACCCAGATCAACCGGATCGCCTCGGCCAGTGCGAAGGTCGCGATAAAAAAGCCGAAACCGAGCGTGCGCAGTAAGGGCAGAATGATGAGCAATCCGCACAGCGCCGCCACCACGCCGGCGAGCGGCACGGTGATCAAGAAAGGCCAGCCCAACAATTTGGCGAGCAGCGCGGCGGTGTAGGCGCCCGCGCCCATCAGTACCACGTGGCTCGAAGACCAGTCACCAGCGGTAGTCACTAAACGATAGCTCTGAGCCATGATCAGATTGATCAATAAAAGGATCAGAATTTCGGTGTTATATAGCCCGACCGTGAACGGCAGCACGCTAGCGATCCCTAGAACGAGAACCAAGGCAACGATTGTTCGTACCACGGCGGTTTATGCCCGTACCCGGCCCATCAGGCCTTCAGGCTTAATCACCAAAACCACGGCCATCAGCACCACCCCGGCCATTGTCGCCGTCACGCCGTCGACCAAGGTCGTGACGAAAGTATGGATGATCCCGAGCATGAAGGCCGCCAGCACGGCCCCGCCGATACTCTCGATGCCGCCGACGATAACCACAATGAATGCAGTAATAATAATGGTCTGTCCCAGGTAAGGTGTGACCGGTTGAAGAGGCGCCATCAGCGCGCCAGCGACGCCGGCGAATCCACCTGCTATCAGCATCGCCAACATCGTAATCCGGTTGATCGAGATCCCCTGCAATGCGGCAACCTCAGGGTCCTGCGCGCAGGCGCGCAGTGCCTTGCCGACGCGCACGTGGAACAGAAAATACCTGAGCAGCAGCATCATGCCCGCTGCCACCGGGACCACGAGCAATCGCTGCCAACCGATCGCCACGCCACCCAAATGGGCCGCCCCCATGTAGGGAACCGGGATCGGTTTGGGTAGCCCCACACCCCAGATCTGGCTCGCAACGACCTGCAGCATGAACGCCAGGCCAGCCGTGGCAATGTACCCCGCGAGCACGTTTCCGCGGGTCTGTCTGAAAATCATTCGCTCAGTCAGCACCCCCAAAATGGCGATTAGTGGGAAGGCGGAAGCTACGGCCACGGGGAAAGGCCAGCCTGCCTGCGCGTATAATACATAAACCACATAGGCGCCGAGCATGTAGAACTCGCCGTGTGCGACGTTGGCCATCCGCATCACACCCCAAGAGAGCGCCAACCCCACCGAAACGATGGCGTAGATCGATCCCAGGACCAAGGCGTTGGCCAGGCTTTGTAGAAAAGTTGCCAGACTCAAAGGTTCTCTCGCAAAGTTAGTCCTGCTGATGATGTGCGCTATTCGGCTTTCAAGCGCCGCCGCCAGAACCCGGTGGTCTTGGCGGCGGCACGACCGTCATTCCATCTCAAGCACGCTGGTCCCACATCTGTCCTTTGTCCCGGACCACTTTAATGATCGCATCCTTGCGGGAAGCGAACCATTGCTCATAGCGCACCTTTGCCTGGATACGTTTGATACCATCCCGTACCTCGCAGATCGGGATCGGTGGCGAAATCATATTGTCGATGCCCCACATATCCTTGCCAGCCATCTTCGCAGGCCCGAGAATGGTTGGGAAGGAATGCGCCGCACGCAACGCCTTGAGCACTGCGTCGGGATCGAAGCTGCCAGCGAGTTGGCAGCCCCGCGCCCACACCTTGAGTGTGATTAGGTGGTCCCAATCGATGCCGGTAATGTTGCGGTGCACGTCTTGCGGCGCACCCGTCCCGTACCGAGATTTCCAGTCCCGAATGAAATCGTGCTGCAAGGACGGCTCGCCCCACCAAGGGTCGTCGAACAGCGGGAAGCTGTCGACGGCGCCCTCGAACCATGCCTTGGGCACCTTTTGCAATATCGAACTGGTCTCCATGTAGTTGGCCGAGATGCTGCCCTTGAAACCCTGCAGATAGAGTTGCGCGCAAAGCCCGACGACGAAATCGGGATAGGATAGATTGAGGCTCACCGCGTCCGGCTTGGTCGCCAGGATTGCGGTCACCACTGGCGCGAAATCGGTAGTCTCGAGTGCATAGTGTTCGTCGTACACCACCTTCCAGCCTTCGGCGAGCGCGCAACCCACTTCCCATGCCTGTGAGGTCTGGCCGATCGTGTCGTCCTGGGACACCACCGCCCAACGATTCAGGTTTCCATGCGCGAACTTGATATACCACGGACGCAACATATCGATGCGCGGGGTTACGTCACCCCCTGCGATCAGGTAAGGCCGATCCGGTTTGATGTCGGTCGAGATGAGGCTGGCGTAAATCACCTTGTGTTTGGTGAGAAAGGGGTGCACCGCGTCGGCCGGATTCCCGCCGATGGCGCTGATGAACTTCACGTCGTGCTTATAAACCAGTTCTTTAGCGCCCTGTAGCGCCTTATTGGCGATCGCCTCATCGTCGAACTCGTACATTTTAAGCGGATAACGGATCCCACCCACCAGCAGACCGCCCTGCGAGTTCACCTCATCGATAAACAGTTGGTTGCCGGTGATGCCCGGCAGTCCCCATCCGGAATCGGGGCCTGACAACGCCGCCAGGAAACCGATGTTGACCGTCTTACCGATCCGCTCTTTGGGTTTGGCCGCCTTGGCAATCTCTTGCGGATCCATACCCGGAAAATAAAATGCCGGCTTTAATTTCCGTGCCGCACGGGCCGTACCTAAACCGCCGAGCGCAACACCCGCGGCCGAAGCTTGTAACAAGACTCTACGCGAAATACCCATCTCGATCTCCTCTGATGCTATGCAAACGTCGCCCCCTTGGCGTCTGGTGCAGAAATGTGTGCTCAGGCCCGACAAATCGGTCGATTCGCGGTTCATTCCCCTCGCACACAGCGGCGAGGCTCGGCGTCGAAACGAACACTCCGCTTACATGCCTTACCCCTGATCTTCTCTCACTGTCCTGGAGAGAAAAGAAGCTGTCATTGTTACTAGCGTGGCACATCAGGGATCGAACTCCCCTGCGCCAGGCTCAGAATCGAGGTAGCGCAACACACCCAAACCGACCAATGCGCCGTCGTACTCGCGTATAGCATCGCCAACGCACGACCATAGATAGTCGGCAGACGCCGAATCCGCGAGCAGATAAAAACCGAGGGTGGCGCCAAGATCGTGACGGATCACGATTGCGTTGATCCGGGCCACCGAGGTTTGGGCAATGCGCCCATCGGCAAATTGGTGGCGTCGGAGATCGATCGCACAAAGCTTGGCGAGCATCTCCGCGGCATCTGCACCACTAACCGCGAGCCAGCAGTGACTGTCGGCGCGCGGCACAGGGTAGCAGCGAATATTGTTGTCGAACTGCCACGCATCGTGAAGCCGCATGACCGTATCGCCGTTAGCCCCGAGATCGCTCAGACATAGAAACTCATCGTTTGAGAGGCGTGCGAGCAGCGAACCGTCGGGCTGGCGGCGAGCACGGTTGGGCGCCTCGGGCGCACTCAGTCCCTGCGCCTGCAACCAGGCGAGCGTATCCCGGCCCTTGAAGCCGGTGCGCGCGAGCGGTGAAAGGTCGGCGATCCCTAGGTACCGCGCGGCTTGGAGTTCCTGTTCCTCGGAGTTGCTCGAAAAACGCAGCGCCACCGCGGCGTCCGCCACTGCCTCGAATTCGGCACCGAGTTTTTCGAGTTGCCGGTAGACGAGGCTGCGCCGCAGATGTCGGGTCGGGGTGCTCACCGATTCACATCTCCTGGCGCTTGTTGCCCGGATCGTAAAACGGCAAGGCGACGATCTCGGCGTTGACCAACACGCCACCGCTCGAACGGATCGTGATCCGCTGTCCGGGCGCGGCCTGATCGGGGGTCACGTAGGCGAGGCCGACGGGCTTTTCGAGGGTCGGCGAGTGCAGGCACGAGGTCACCCGCCCGACCATCCGTGCGTCGCGCATCACCAGATGACTCTCGAGCGGTATCGGCGCCCCGGGGTCGTTGACCACGAAACCGGCGAGTTTGCGCTTGAGTGGTCGTTTCCCCAGTTCCTCGATCGATCGGCAGCCGACGAAAAAGGGTTTGCGGCGCGCGATCGCCCATTCCATGCCGACTTCAACGGGGTGGGTCATCGCGTCGCTGTCCTGACCGATGATAATGTGGCCCTTTTCGAGGCGCAGCAGCCGTTGCGCCTCGATCCCGAAGGGTCGGATACCGGCCTCCGCGCCGGCCGCCAACATCGCGTCCCACAGCGCCTCGCCGCAGTGCTGCGGGACGTGCACCTCGTAGCCGAGTTCGCCCACGAAGCCTACTCGGATGAGGCGCGCCGGGATCCCCGCCACGGTGCCGATGCGCACCCCCATGTAGGGAAAGGCCGCGGCCGACAGATCCACATCGGTACAGACCTCGGCCAGCACTTCGCGTGCGCGCGGCCCGGCGATGTTAACCCCGCACCAGGAGGCGGTGACGTTGGCGATGTCGATGTCGAGCCGCCATTGTGCGTTCCACTGCAGCATGCCCTGATAGACCCGATCCACGCCGCCGGTGGTCGCGGTGACGTAGTAGTGTTGCTGGTGCAGGCGGCAGGCAACACCATCGTCGATGATCACTCCCTGCTCATTGGTCATCAGCGCGTAGCGCGCGTGGCCCACCGCCTGCTTCACGAATCCGTAGGTATACAGGCGGTTGAGAAACTCCCCGGCGTCTGGACCGCGCACCTCAATCCCACCCAGAGTCGAGACATCGACCAACCCCACGTTGTTGCGCACATTGAGGGCTTCCGCACGCATGCAGGTCTCGCGCTCACCGGGCGCGCCATAGTAGGCCGGGCGCATCCAGGCCCCGGCGAGCAACATCTGCGCGCCGGACTCCAAGTGCCGGTGGTGCATGCTGCTGTGGCGCTCGGGATAAAAGGCGCGCCCCGCGAGATGCCCGAGACGCTCGGGCGCAAACGGTGGGCGCGCGGTGCTGACCCCGGTTCGGGCTACCGTAGTCCCGGTCGCCGCGGCCACCAGGCGCGCGGTCGCAAGCGCCGAGTGACGGCCCTGTGACGGACCCATGCCGACCGTGGAGTAGCGCTTGACGAGTTGAATGTGTTCGTAGCCGTCGCGGGTCGCATTGACGATATCGCCGAGTTGCAGGTCCTCATCGTAGTCGACGAATTCCTTGCCCTCGGGATGCGCAAAGATCGGCCAGTCGAAGTTTGGACTGGCAGCGTCCGCGGGCAGCGCCTGCGAAAACTCCGCGCCCGCCAGGCCGAGCGCGGTGACGGCCTCCGCCGCCGCCCGCCGCGCTTGGTCGCGCACCGCATCCAGGGTCCAGGCGCCGTTCACGGATCCCGCAATCCGCAGGTGCTGCGGCAGACCGTCAATATGGAAAAGCGCGCGATTGTCATCGTAGCCGAGGGTCGCGCCGGCCTGGCAGGGGATCTGATAGGTCGGGGTGTAACCGGGCGACATGCACAGCAGATCGCAAGCGATGCGTTCGCCGTCCGGCGCACATTCGCCGCGTGCCACGATAGCCCGTACGTCAGCCGCCGCAACGTGCCGGCCGCCGGCGGACGGGATTGCCGCGTAGACGGCGTGGCCGCCGAGCACGCGAATGCCGCGTTCGACCACCGCCCTGCCGAGTTCGCCCTGCGCCGCGTTCGCTCGCAGGTCGACCACCGCCGCCACCGTGACCCCGGCATCGGCCAAATCGAGTGCCACACCATAGCCGTGCTCGTTGGCGGTAAGCACCACCGCGGTTCGACCCGGTCGCACCGCGTAGAGCCGGATCAGGCGCTGCGCCGCCGAGCCCAGCATCACCCCCGGCAGATCGTTATCGTGAAATACGGCCTGCTGCTCGAGCGCGCCCGCACACACGATCACTTCGCGGGCGCGCAGCTTGTACAGGCGCCGGCCGCCGATGATCGGCAGCCAGTTGTCAGCGAACCAACCGTTGCAGACCGCCCCGCTCATCACCTCGATCCGTGCATCGCCCTCGACCGCGGCAAGCAACTCGGCGCGCAGTTCGCGGGCACGCGTGCCCGCGGCGTCGAAACGGGCGTAGCACAACGCCCCGCCGAGCACCGGCTGTTCTTCGATCAGGGTGACGCTGGCACCAGCGCGCGCGGCCTCGATGGCGGCCTGCATGCCGGCCGGCCCGCCGCCGATCACCACCACATCGCAGAACTTGTACTGTTTGTCGAAGTAACCCGGATCGAGCGTGGTGTCGACGACCCCGAGGCCCGCCATACGTCGGATCATCGGCGCCCACTTCTCCCACACACCGCGCGGCTTGAAAAACGCCTTGTAGTAAAAACCCACCGGCAGGAAACGCGACCAACGCTGGATCCAGGCGCCGCGATCGCGGTCCAGACTGCCGCGATAGTTCTGGCCCGCGACCCGTAGCCCTTCGCGCAACGCAGCGCGGTCGGCGAGCACGTTGGGATCGGAGGGGAGTTGGACCAGCGAGTTGGCGTCCTGGCCGGCCATGCTCAGCACCCCGCGCGGACGGTGGTACTTGAATGAGCGTGACAACAACCATACGCCGTTGGCGGCCAACGCACTGGCGATGCAGTCGCCCGCCAAGCCCTCGAAGCGCCGACCTTCGAAGCTGAACTCGACGCGTTTATCGCGCTCGACCAGGAGACCGCCCACCGACTCCGGCAGTCGCTGTCGAGTGATCACGGCGCAGCCTCGAAATCGACACGTTCGGTGAATAATTCGCTCGCCGGATAGGTGCGGATGATCTCATCGCTCACGGTGTGACGCTCGGCGATGAACCAGTACGAGGTCGGACCATGACACCACCACTCACGCACCACACCGGCCGGGTTGTCATGCATGAACAGGTGGTCCGCCCACTCTTCGGAGCTGCAACGGCGCGGATCAGGCGGCGTCTCGACTTCTCCGCCGTAGATGAACTCCGAGATGTTGCGCGGGCCGTTGAGCGGGCAATCGAGGATCTTCATTACGATACCCGGACCGAATCGCGGCTGCTCGCAGGCCGGCGCAGGCACAGCGTTGCCGGCGGCGTGCGCCGCGACGCCGCCGCAACTCTGAGCCGGGAACGCGCTTTGCGCTTATCCCGGCCTACGTTGTCGGCGTGAGCGCGCAACATCTCCTGCCCCGAACCGCTCATTATCGTTGTGCCTGGATGGAACTTCCGCGGGCCTAATGACTGGCGGCGGTCGCGCCCGCCTCGTTGACCTGCTCGAAGCGCGCGAAGCGATCGAGCGCGAAGGGTTTGATCAACTCCGGGGTCTTGCCGGTCGCCACCTGTTCCGCCATGGTCTTGCCACAGATCGGCGTGGCCTTGAAACCCCAGGTTCCCCAACCGGCGTCCAGATAGTAGTTCTCGACCGGACTCGGGCCCATGATCGGACTGTAATCGGGTGTCATATCGGTGATCCCCGCCCACTGGCGCATCAGCCGCAACTGGCCGAGGAAGGGGAACAACTGCACCGCCGCGGCCGCCAGGCTCTCTTTCATCTCCAACGTCGATCGGGTGTTGTAGCGCGGATAGGGGTCCGAGCCACCGCCGATCAGGACCTCACCGCGCGAGGTCTGCTGGACGTATACGTGGACCTGCGGGGCGCTCACCAGCGGGGTGAGAAAGGGCTTGTAGGGCTGGGTGACCATGGCCTGCAAGGGGTAGGTATGGATCGGCAGGCGGATCCCGGCCATCCCCGCCAGCAGCGAGCTGCTGCCCGCAACCGCCTGCACCGCGCAGCCACACTCGATGGTGCCGCGGTCGGTGTGCACCGCACGCAGCCGGCCACTCTCGACCTCCAAACCGGTGACCTAGGTACGCTGGTGCAACTCGACGCCGCGCGCGCAGGCGCCCTTGGCATAGCCCCAAGCAACCGCGTCGTGGCGGGCGGTGCCACCATCGGCATGCCACAGTCCGGCGACAATCGGATAGCGCACCTCGTTGGAAAGATTGAGCGCCGGTACCAGTTCGCGGATCTGCTGGCGGTCGACCAGCTCCGAGCGCACCCCGAGTTCCTGGTTGACCTCCGCGCGCCAGCGAAAACCGCGCACCGCCGCATCGGTGCTCGCCAACGTGAGCTGACCACGGTTCTCGTACATGATGTTGTAGTCGAACTCGTTGCTCAGTCCGCGAAACAACTTGACCGACTCACGGTAGAAGGTGACCCCTTCCTCGGTCAGGTAGTTGGAGCGGATCACCGCGGTGTTGCGCGCCGTGTTGCCGCCGCCCAGATAGCCCTTCTCGAGGATCGCGACATCCCGGATCCCGTGGTAACGAGCCAGGTAGTAGGCGGCGGCTACGCCATGGCCGCCGCCGCCGATGATCACCACGTCGTAGTGCTTTTTAAGATCCTTGCGCGGCGTGAAATGATGGTGCACCGGATAGTCGCGGCGCAGGCCGTATTTGAGCAAGGCGAGCGGCATGACCGGCCCCGACCGTCAGTCGAATTTCGCGTAGGCCTTGCGCAGATCGGCGAGCGGATGGCGCTCCGACATCTGGAATTTGACCAGCACTTCACGCGCGATCATGTCGCGCTCCTGCTGGGTTTCGGGCAGTTCCATGTCTTCCGGGATGGTGACCCAGCCGTTGATGTTGCGGTCGAACACCGCCGCGCGTTGTTCTTCGTAACCCATATGTACGTCTTCCAGCCAGTTGAGGTCCCGCCAACCCATGAGGTCCATGTACTGCTTCAGGAACGGCGTCAGCAGACTCATGTCGGGCAGCAGGTTGACGTCATAGCGATAACCGATGTGCTGGCCGATGAGCTGCTCGCGCTCGCTGTCGAGTCCGTCGCCGTGCAGATGGTGGTCGATGTCGGTCTTCGAGTCCCCGTTGCTCATCGCGATACTCCTTCAAAAACGGTGCATGTCGGGCCGGCCGACCGTGTGCTGGGTACCGGCGAGCGGGACCTGGGCGAGTGCCGAAGCCTCCATGGTGAGCGCCGCCAGGTCCTCCGGTTCCAATGAATGAATATTGGTCTTGCCGCAGGCACGCGCCATCATCTGGCACTCCATGGTCAGGGTGTGGAGGAAGTTATAGACCCGCTCCGCGCCCTCGTCGGGGTTGAGACGTGCGCGTAACGCCGGGTCCTGGGTTGCGACGCCCACCGGACAGCGCCCGGTATGACAGTGATAGCAATAACCGGCTTCGACCCCGAGTTCCTTCGCGTAGTCGGCCTCGGGAATGTCCTTGTTGCAGTTGAGCGCCATCATCGCGGCGTGGCCTATCGCCACGCCGTCGGCGCCGAGCGCCAGCGCCTTGGCGACGTCCGCGCCGTTGCGGATACCGCCGGCGTAGATCAGCGAGATCTCATCCGACTTGCCGACATCCTCGATCGCGCGGCGGGCTTGGCGGATCGCCGCGATACCGGGCACTCCGGTCTCCTCGGACGCTACGTGCGGGCCGGCACCGGTGCCGCCCTCCATGCCGTCGATGTATATGGAGTCGGGTCCGGTCTTGGCCGCCATGCGCACGTCGTCGTAGACGCGCGCCGCGCCCAGCTTGAGTTGAATCGGCACCTCGCCGTTGGTCGCCTCGCGGATCTCGTCGATCTTGAGCGCAAGGTCGTCCGGACCCAGCCAGTCCGGGTGACGCGCCGGCGAGCGCTGATCGATGCCCGCCGGTAGCGAGCGCATCTCGGCCACCTGATCGCTCACCTTGAGTCCCATCAGGTGACCACCGAGTCCCACCTTGCAACCCTGGCCGATGAAGAACTCCACCCCGTCGGCGAGGCGCAGATGATTGGGATTGAAACCGTAACGCGACTGGATGCACTGGTAGAGCCATTTGTCGGAGTAGCGGCGCTCGTCAGGGATCATGCCGCCCTCGCCCGAGCAGGTCGCGGTTCCGGCCATGGTCGCGCCGCGGGCCAGCGCGGTCTTGGCCTCGTAACTCAATGCACCGAAACTCATCCCGGTGATGTAGATCGGGATATCGAGCACCAGCGGGCGTTTGGCCTTGGGTCCGATGACCGTCTCGGTCAGGCATTTTTCGCGGTAACCTTCGATCACGAAACGGGTCAGGGTGCCGGGGAGGAAGGTCAGCTCATCCCAGGTGGGGATTTTCTTGAACAGCGAGAAACCGCGCATCCGATAGCGGCCGAGCTGCGATTTGATGTGAATGTCGTCGATCACCTCGTGCGTGAAAATGCGACTGTTGCCTAGATGATACGGATCTCTCTTGGGGGGCATGGCTGTCATTGGTGAATTCCTCTCGTGCTCTCAGAGCATCAGCTTGCGTTCGGTGGGCTCGAGATTGTCGTAATTCCAGAGCTGATGCCCCGAAACCATCTTTTTCATATTCTCGATCCCGCAGGGCGGTTCGATGCCGTAAATCGAGAGTTTGCGTTTGAGCCACTCGACGTCGCTGTCACTCATCTCGGCGGGCACGCAGTCGACCCCTAGCCCGGCGATCTCACCGCCGACGTAGATGATCCCGTCATACATCGAGTCGCCGAGGTTCTGCCCGGCGTCACCGCAGATCACCATCCGTCCGCGCTGCATCATGAAGCCACTGAAGGCACCCGTCCGCCCACCCACGATGATCGTGCCGCCCTTCTGGTCGATCCCGGTACGCGAACCGACATCGCCGTGGCACACCAGATCGCCGCCGCGCAGCGCGGCGCCGAAGGTCGACCCGGCGTTCTTATCGATCACCACGGTCCCCGCCATCATGTTCTCGGCGCACGACCAACCAACGCGCCCGGTGATGTGGACGTTGGGGCCGTCGAGGAGCCCACAGCCGAAGTATCCGAGGCTGCCGTCGAAGGTGAGCTTGAGCCGATTGAGGATCCCGACCCCGAGACTGTGCCGAGCGCCTGGATTGCGCACCGTGATTGAGCCATAGCCGGCCTGCATCAGTTCACGGATCTTGATATTGACTTCGCTCGAACTCATTGCCACTGCGTCGAATTCGGCACTCCGATCGAAATCCACCGAGTAGGCCCAGGGATAGAGGAAGTTCTCCTCCTCGGTGGGCGATAGGAAGACCTGCTGGGTGCGCCCGGCGAGTTGCTCTTCGTGCATTCCGAGGGCATGCGATTGATCGGTCTGCTTTACACTTTCCATACTCGCACCTCCCCCTCGTAGGGATCCCAAGTGTCAATTTCGTGCGGGAATATGCTGCGGATCGCGACCTCTTCGGAGGCCAGACCGACGAATTCGTCGCTCTCGTAGAGCACCATCGGCTTGGCGGCCATCAGGTCTTTGGCCATCCCCAGCGCATCGCTGGTCGCGACCAGATAGGTAAACACCCCGTCGAGCGTCTCAATCGAGCGGCGCATCGCCGACTCCAGGTCGTCTCCTTGCTCAATGCGATCCGCGAGATACACGGCGATCAGCTCGGAGTCGCAGTCGGACATGAAGCGGTGACCGCGCTTTTCCAACTCGCGGCGCGTGTTCCAGTAGCTGGTGAGCTGGCCGTTGTGGACCATCGAGAGGTCGCTCAACGGGTAGCCCCAATAGGGATGCGCGGAGCGAATGTCGACGTCGGACTCGGTCGCCATGCGCGTGTGGCCGATGCCGTGGGTGCCGTCGAAGCCACGCAGCGCGTACTGCTCGGCCACCGTGTCGGCGTCCCCCAGATCTTTGACCAACTCCAACGCATGCCCGAACGACAGCACCTCCACGCCGTCGATATCTTCGAGATAGTCGATCAGCCGCTTGAGATCGCCATCGAAGTCGAAGCGGTAGCGCGACGAGTATTCGGTTGCGTCCTCGGCCTTCTTGACTCCGGCACCCGATTCGCTGAGCCGTGCCGCGATGGCTTCCTTGCGCGCCGCTATCTTGGCGTGGATATCGAACCCACTGGCCAGATCCTCTTGCTCCGCGACCTTGGTCCGGAGGACGAACTCCTCTCCGTGCGGCCGGCCGTAGAGGGCGAAACCGGCCGAATCCGGGCCGCGATGCTTGAGCGCCTGCAGCATCGACGCCATTTCGTCGCCGATGTCGCTGCTCGTCCCGCGGTGGATGAGCCCCGCTATACCACACATAAAGCTACCTCCTGGTCGATTGGCGCACGCGGCCGTAACCGTGCGCGCCACCTGTTACAAACCTGATCGGTCGTCTACGGCAGGCAATCGAAGTAGGTATTCAAATCCCATTCGGTGACGGTATGATTGAACTTCTCCCACTCGTCCCGTTTATAGTGGTTGAACACCCGGTACATCTCACCCGGCATCGCCGCCCGGATCACCGCATCCTCGGCGAGCGCATCCAGGGCCTCGCCCAGGGTCATCGGCAGGCGCTTAACCTCCTTGCCCGCTTCCATGGCCTCATAGGTGCTGCGCTGCTCGGGTTCGCCCGCTGGCAGGTCGCGATCCATGCCGTCGCCGAATGCCTGCAACAACCCGGCCGCCATCAAGTACGGATTGACCATCGAATCGACCGAACGGTATTCGAAACGTCCCGGCGCCGAGACCCGCAGTCCGCAGGTTCGATTCTGGTAGCCCCAGTTGGCGTGCACCGGCGCCCAGAATCCGGTATCCCACAGCCGCCGGTAGGAATTCACCGTCGAGGAACCGATCACGGTCAAGGCGCCGAGGTGTTCCATGGTGCCGCCAATGCACTGCAAACCGATCGGTCCGGGCTTGCGCGCGTCGATGGCCGGGTCCGGCAAAAACAGGTTCTCGCCACCGTGCCGGTAGGTGAACGATCCTTCCATCCCCGGCAGCGGATCCTGATCCAGCGTATTGACCTGATCGTCACCACCCTTCCACAGCGACACGTTGTGATGACAGCCCGACGCCGAGACCCCCATGAACGGCTTGCTCATAAAGCACGCGAAGAGTCCCTGCTCACGCGCCACCTGAGCACAGATCTGGCGGTAGGTCGTCAGCCGATCGGCGTTCCTGAGCGCGTCGTCGAATTGCCAGTTGAGTTCGAGTTGGCCGGGGGCGTCCTCGTGGTCGCCCTGGATCATGTCAAAGCCCATCTGCCGACAATACTCCTCGACCTTCATGAAGGTTGGTCGGAGTTCTTCGAACTGATCGATGTGATAGCAGTTCGACTTGGTCACGCCGCCGGTCGGTTTACCGTCCTCGCCGCGCTTGAGCCACATCATTTCGGGCTCGGTACCGACCCGCATGTGTATTCCGTCGTGCTGCTTGGCGAAGTTCTCCTGGATAATGCGCAGGTTGCCGCGACAGTCGGAAGTCAGGTGGCCGCCGGGGTCGACCTCCTCTTCGCGGTTGCGGAAGCAGGTGCAGTACACGCGCGCGACCCGCTTGTCCCACGGGAGCTGGCAGAAGGTCTCGGGATCCGGGATCCCGACCAGCTCGGAGGCCTCGGGTCCGTAGCCGATGTAGTTCCCATGCCGATCGATGAAAAGATTCGCGGTCGAGCCGTAGACGAGCTGGAACCCGCGCTCGGCGGTCCGTTCCCAGTGATCGGCCGGGATCCCCTTGCCGACAATCCGCCCGGTCACGGAAATGAATTGATAGTAAACGTAGCTGATACCCAACTCATTGATTTTATCGCGCACCTGCTTGACCAAATCGGCACGGCCAGGGGCATTTACGTGGGCTTCGAGGTCCGTCATATCATTCCCTCCAGTGGTTCATCACGCTTGCAGCCTGATTTTCGACACCGCCGGCTGCGTCGCGGTCGCGTCCGGGAGAGGTCAACTCCACGGGAACGGGCTGTGCGATACCGGGTGCAGTTTGCCCTCGGCGTAACGCGAGAATCGAAACGGCGCGAGCAAGGTACTCGGCGCGCCGCAGATCTCGCCGGCGACCAGCTTGCCCACGCCAAGCATCTTGTAACCGTGGTTCGAGTCGGCGATCACGTAGCAGTTCTCGCGAAACACGTCGAAGACCGGTAAGCTGTCGGGGGTGAACGCACCAATGCCTCCGGAAGGCTGGTTCTTGTACTTGCCGATTTGACCTTCGAAGCGCGCCTGACAGTGGGCCAGGGCCGAACACCACATATGAGCGAATTCGGCACCGACCACGAAGTCCGGCGATTCCGGCCCGTAGGGGTCGACCGCCACCCGGTCCGGATCCCGCGCGACCTTGATCGGCGCGGCGCCGCCCTGGATGCCGCCGAATTTGAAATCGGGTTTGTAGTAGATGCCCCACATCCGATCCGTGATCAGCGAACCGTCCACGACCGAATACAGCGGCGCGTCGCTATCGACATGGATGACCGGGGGAGGTGCGCCGTCGTTGGTTTTCTGGATTGCCGGATCGACACCCAGAGTGCCTTCCTGCAAGGACCAGTAGACCCACATCGGCAGGTCATGGTGCAACCCGCCGGCGGAATCTTTGATGGTGACTGTCTTGGGTAATCCCAGCATCTCCCAGACGCTTTTGACCCACGGCCCGGCACCCACCACCACGTAATCGCAACCGATCTCGCCACGCTCGGTCTCGACCGCGGTGATCGCGCCGCCCGCGGCTGAACTTTTGAAACCGGTGACCCGGCAGCCGGTCAGGATCCGCACTCCCGCGCTTTCCGCCTTGTCCGCGAGCCCGTAAATGCTTGCGGTGTTGTTGGCGTAGCCGCCACGCTTTTCGTGGAGTACGGAGGTGATGCCTTGCGCCCGCCAGTCGTGAAACAGCGACTTCATGTAGGCGTCGGCGTCTCGCGCCCCTTCGACGAACACCGATTCGTAACCGATCGCGCGCTGCTGCGCGGCGATGCTCGCCACGTCTGCGTGCATGCTTTCCGGGCTGATCTGCATATAGCCCACCGGGTGGTAGCTGTAGGCTTGCGGCTCGCTTTCCCAGAGTTCAACGCAGTAGGCCATCAGCTCGCGCATCGCGGGCTGGAAATAGTTATTGCGCACCACGCCGCAAGCAATCCCCGAGGCGCCCGCCGCGATCGCGGTCTTGTCGACTACCAGGATGTCCCGACCGCTGCCGATGCCGCGGGTGCGCAACTCCTGCGCGAGGTGGTAAGCAGTGCTCAGCCCATGGATGCCGGCCCCGATGATGACGTATTTGCAGTGATGAGGGATTGCCATCCGCGGCGATGCTCCCGTGCTGTGGGTCAAACTCTATTCGAGATAGACCACAATTTACTTATGTATATACCAATTATGGACCAGTTACTGTTTGAACTTCACCGGCTTGGTCTCGGAGTTAATAGCCTAGACACCGTGATATTCGTCACCATATATCGGTTGACAACCCGATGCAAGTGGGGCAGGGTATGTGCCAATTCAGACCGATTTACACAGGTTTCCGAATCGACTCCTGAAATTTGGTACTTTTTTGGTCCATGAATGCCGTTGCAGAGATTCCCGCGACCGAGGTCGAAGCGCGTTCGGACGATTCTCTGTCCGCGGGGGTGACGGGCGCCGCGCGGATCGTAGCGATGCTGCGCCGGGAGATCATCGCGCGCCACTATCGGAACGGCGACCGCCTGCCGGCCGAGCGCGCTCTAGCCACCCACTTCGGGGTTGCGCGCGGCACCGTGCGCGCGGCCCTGCGCCACCTGGAAGAACTCCAACTGGTTACGCGACGCGGCGGCAGCGGCACCTTTGTCAGGCACACGCCAAGCGCAGACGAAGACGAGGTCGCGGAAACGACCAGCCCGCTGGAACTCATCGAGGTGCGCGTCGCGGTCGAGCCGCACATCGTGCGCCTCGCTGTCATGCACGCCAACGCGCGTGATCTGGCGGGGTTGGGTGCCGCGTTGGCGAGACTCGATTCCTGTGACGACGACTCCGAACGCTTTTCCGACGCCGATGAGCAATTTCATCTCCGCCTCGCCGAATGCGCGCGCAATCCGCTGCTGCTGTGGCTCTATCGCCACATCAATGAAGTCCGCGGGCACGCTCAGTGGAGTGCCAGGAAAGACAAAATCCTGACACCGCAACGAATTCGCGAATACAACGCCCAGCACCGTGCGCTCTTCGATGCGCTGCAGAGCCGCGACATGGAAACGGCGGTGTTTGCGATCCGCGCGCACCTGGAGAAGGCGCGCGCCGATCTGCTTGGTTTCCCGACCGACCGCGTTGCCGGGCAGGTCACGATGGTGGAGCCCACCACATGACCGCCACGGTGCCTCGCCGGATGCCGTCCCCTCGCCCCCGGCTGCTGGAACCGGGCCTGCGGCGGTTACCGCCGGGGACCGAGCGTTACCGCGTGTGCGGCGGCGGCCTGAGCGTGTTCTCGCTGGCCGTCGGCGATAGCGTCGAGATCGTCGACCCGGAAGGCCGCCAACGCTGTGAACTTGCGGTCTTCGACCAGGCCGGCCGTACGGATCCGGCGGCCATCGGTGCGACCGCTAGCGGCGCCGGCGCCGGAATCAATACGATTCTCGCGGGATCCGGCGACGCCGCCGGCCACGTCTCCGCGATCCTCGAGCAACACGGGATCCGCTTCGCCAGCGCGCCCGTCGTAACGCTCTTCGACGGTGATTCAGCACCCGGCGAACGGGTTTCCTTCACCGCACAGCGCGCCGCCTTGTGTATCGTCGCCGCGCCGGGCCGGCCGATGCGGGTCGACGCCCACGATCCACCCACCGATCTAAGCGCCGTGGTCCACCGCGCCCGGGTTCCGGACCCGGTGGAGCCGCCATTGCCCACCCCGCTCGCCGACCCACGTGCGGATTTTCGCGTGGGCGCCTGCACGGCTCGCGCTTACCGCGTAAAGGCGGGCGAGTTCATTCAGATCATCGACGTCGCGGGCCGCCAATGCTCGGACTTCCAGGCATTCACCGTGAGCGCGCTGGACGCGGGTAGAGAGCGCTGCCTGGATGCCACCGCCACGCGCAGCCTGACGGGTGGCGCGTACCCTCGTCCCGGCTTGTACGCGAAGTTTTTCGACCGCGACATGCAGCCGCTGATGACGGTGGTACGTGATACCGTAGGACGGCACGACACCTTCAACCTCGCGTGCACCGCCAAGTACTACGAAGACCTGGGCTATCCGGGTCACGCCAACTGTACCGACAATATCAACCGCGAACTCGAGCCGTTCGGGGTCGGCGCGCGGCGCAGCTGGGAGGCCATCAACTTCTTCTACAACACCAATTTGGATGCCACCAATCAGATCTACCTCGATGAGCCGTGGTCGCGACCCGGCGACTACGTCCTGCTCAGGGCGCAAATCGATCTGGTTTGCGTGTCGACGGCCTGCCCGTGCGATGTCGACGCGGCCAACGGTTGGGATCCGACCGATATCCACGTGCGCGTGTATCCGGGCACCAACAACTTCTCGAGGGCGATTGCATACCGTATGACTACCGATTCCGATACCGAACTGACCAAGGAGACCGCCTTCCACCCCCGGACGTCGCGGTTGACCCGCGACTTCACGGAATATCGCGGCTACTGGCTGGCGAACTCATACACCCAGCATGGCGCAATCAACGAGTACTGGGCGTGCCGCGAGCGGGCGGCGATCATGGACCTGTCGCCGTTGCGCAAATTCGAGGTCGTGGGACCCGACGCCGAGGCCTTGTTGCAGTGGTGTGTGACCCGCAACATGCGGCGCCTCGCGATCGGCCAGGTGGTGTACACCGCGATGTGCTACGACACCGGGGGCATGCTCGACGATGGCACCGTATTCCGGCTCGGCGCGGACAACTTCCGCTGGATCGGGGGCAGCGACTACAGCGGCATCTGGCTGCGCGAGCAGGCCGCCGAACGCGGCCTGCGGGCGTGGGTGAAATCCTCGACCGAGCAACTCCACAATATCGCCGTTCAGGGGCCGGAGAGCCGCGTGATTGTCGAAGACGTGGTGTGGACGCCGCCGGCGCAACCCAGCATCGAGGAACTCGGCTGGTTCCGCTTCACCATAGGGCGTATCGGGGACTTCGACGGAGTACCGATCATCGCCTCGCGCACCGGGTATTCGGGCGAATTGGGCTACGAGATCTGGTGTCACCCGAAGGATGCTAGCGCGGTTTGGGACGCGGTTTGGGAGGCCGGCCAGGCGCACGACATCGCCCCGCTCGGCCTCCAAGCACTCGATATGCTGCGCATCGAATCCGGGCTGATCTTCGCCGGCTACGAGTTCGACGATCAGACCGATCCCTTCGAGGCCGGGATTGGTTTCACGGTACCCCTGAAAAGCAAAGAGGACGACTTCGTGGGCCGCGCGGCACTCCAGGAGCGCAAAACGAACCCGCAGCGGAAACTGGTCGGGCTCGAACTCGAGGGCGAAGAAGCCGGCGCCAACGGCGACGGCATCTACATCGGGCGCCAGCAGGTCGGGATCATCACCAGCGCGACCCGCTCGCCGATCCTGCGCAAGAACATCGCGCTGTGCCGAATGGCGGTCGCACACGCGGCGCTCGGCACCGAGGTCGAGGTGGGCAAGCTCGACGGACATCAGAAGCGCATCCCGGCACGGGTCGTGCGCTTCCCGTTTTACGATCCGGACAAGGCCCGCGTGCGCATGTAACGCGGCGGGCAACAGAACGCGTGGCAACGCGTAGTGGCAGGGGGGCGGGTCCATCGCTCTCGTTCATCTTCCTGAGGAGGAAAGTGCAGTGCTTAAACCGAAGATCATCACGACAACCGTCCTGGCCGCCTGTTTCGGCGTAGCGAGCGCTACCGCGATGGCAGGCGTACCGGAATCCAAGGATCCGATCAAAATCATCCTCAACAACTGGACCAGCCAACTGGTGCTGGCGAATATCAGCGGTGATCTGCTGAAAAAAATCGGCTACAACGTCGAGTACAAACCCTCCGACACCCAGCTTCAGTTTACCGCCATGGGCAACGGCGACATGGACTATCAGGTGGAGATCTGGGAAGGCACCATGAAGACCTCGTTCGAGAAGCAGGTCAAGGCCGGCCGGATGCTGGACGCCGGTTCCCATAAGGCAACCACCCGCGAGGAGTGGTGGTATCCGCTGTATGTGGAGAAGATCTGCCCCGGACTGCCGGACTGGCACGCGCTCAACGCCTGCGCCAAGAAACTCTCCACGCCGGAGACCGCGCCCAAGGGTCGTTATCTGGCCGGCCCGGTAGACTGGGAAAAACCCGATCAGGAGCGCGTCGACGCCCTGCATCTCAACTTCGAGGTGGTCAATGCCGGGCAGGCCTCGGCACTGTGGGCGGAACTCAAGTCCGCCTCGCAACGCAAAGAGCCGATCATCCTGTTCAACTGGAGCCCGAACTGGGTGGGCGCGGTCTATCCGGGTAAGTTCGTCAATTTCCCGGATTGGAGCCCCAAGTGTGAAACTGATGCGAGCTGGGGGATTAATCCCAAGGCCACCTACGACTGCGGGAACCCCAAAAATGGCTACCTCAAGAAAGGCGTGTGGTCGGGTTTTCCGAAGAAGTGGGGGTGTGCCTATGAGTTGATCAAGAACATCAGCTTCACCAACCCTCAAATCGATAAAGTCGCGGCCAAGGTCGATGTGGATCACATGAAGCCGGAAGCGGCCGCGGCACAGTGGGTCAAGGACAACGCCTCGGTGTGGAAGGTGTGGATCCCCGCCTGCGCCAGTTGACGGGACACCTTGAGCGGCTGCGTCAGCGGATGAAGGATGCGCCGGGTATGAGTCCACCCGGCGCATCGACCAACCGGATTCGGCGTCACGCGGATGGGTGATGGAGCCGCCGTTGATGGGCTCCTCACTTCGCGGGGAGAGTGGTTACGCGATGAAATCGACGTCGCTGGTGGCGGTCGCGTTGGCCGTGACCACGGTCGCGGCCGGCGCGGGTCCGCCGCCCGACCTTGAGCGGTTCTACGCCACGGGCAACTGTGCGGGCTGCAAGCTCACGGGTGCTCAGTTGCACGGCGCCAGCCTGTGGCGGGTGGACCTGCACGCCACCGACCTGAGCGGCGCCGACCTGAGTGATGCCGAACTCTACACGGCCAATTTGCGCGGCGCGGACCTGGGCGGGGCGAACCTGCGTCACGCGCTCCTGGCACGCAGCGATTTGCGCGGCGCGGACCTGAGTGGCGCGTCGCTCTTTCAGGCTAAACTGAGCGCAGCACGGCTCGGCGGGGCACGCTTGGTACGCGCCGAACTCGCCGGCGCCGACCTGCGTGACACCGATCTTTCCGGGGCCGCGCTCAACCGGGCTGATCTGCGCGGAGCGTTGTTGCGCAACGCGGACCTGCGCGGCGCCGATCTGCGCGACGCCGACTTGAGCGAAACGGACCTGCGTGGCGCCGACCTGCGCCGCGCGCTGCTCGCCGGCGCCGACCTGACCGCGGCCGACTTGCGCGACGCCGATCTGCGCGGGACCGATCTCACGAAGGTGGACTTGAGCGCAGCGATCGATGTACACGGAATACGGGTGGGGCAGTGAAAACCGAATCTGAATCCAACGCCACTGAGCGCACGGTGAGACTCTCCTGCCGACACCTGTGGAAGCTCTACGGCGCGGATCCCGAAACCTTCCTGAAGGCGCACGGCGCCAGTCCGCCCGACGCGAGGGCGATCGACGCTGCCGGCTACATTGGCGCGGTGCGCGACGTCGGCTTCGACGTCTATGCGGGCGAAATATTGATGGTGATGGGGCTCAGCGGCTCGGGAAAGTCGACCCTGATCCGATGTCTCACGCGCCTCATAGAGCCGAGCGCCGGGGAGGTCCGCTTCGATGGTCGCGATCTGCTCCAGGCATCCGACGCGGAGTTGATCGAGATTCGGCGCCACAAGATGGGGATGGTGTTTCAGCACTTCGGCTTGTTGCCGCATCGAACGGTGCTCGAAAACGTCGCCTTTCCTCTCGAAGTGCAGGGCATCGATCGCCACACACGCGAGACCAAGGCGCGCGAGATCGTGGCGATCGTCGGACTCGAGGGCCGCGAAAACTATTACCCGCGCGAGCTTTCGGGTGGCCAACAGCAACGGGTCGGGATCGGCCGCAGTCTCGCGGTCGAACCCGAGATCTGGTTTCTGGATGAGCCTTTTTCGGCCCTCGACCCGTTGATCCGGCGCGAAATGCAGGACGAGTTTCTGCGCCTCCAGCAGATGCTCAACAAGACCATCGTGTTTGTCACCCATGACTGCGAAGAGGCGGCACGCCTCGGCGACCGCCTCGCGATCATGCGTGACGGGGAACTCATCCAACTCGCGACGCACGAGGAATTGGTCAGCCACCCGGTCGATGACTACGTGGCCCGCTTCACCGGGGAGGTATCGCGCGGCAAGCTGTTCTCTGCCGCCTCGCTGATGGAGCCGCTGTCGGCCGCTGCGCCGCCCGCCGCCGAGTACGGGGTCGCGTCCACCGCCAAGCTCGAAGATGTCGCGTCGCGGGTACTGGCCAGCGAGCACGCGGTCGCGGTCCTTGATGAAGACGGTCAGGCGGTCGGGGTGCTCACCCGGGCGCGGGTAATCGATGCCCTGTTCGGCGCGCGTTCGAACTAGCGGGGTCCTGGTGTCCTCCGGCCCTACCACGATTGCGGCGCCCGCGAACGTGCGGCGCTACGCGCAGCTTTGGCGGTTTGCACTGGGCTTGCTGATCGCGGCCGTCATTATCGGCGCCAGCGCGGCACTGAGGGATGCCTTGCCCTGGATAGACCGCTGGCCACGCGCCTGGGTGATCCCGATCGCGAAGTGGATCAGTGCGTTTTTCGACTGGCTGGGTTACAGCGCCGACTTGGGCCTGTTCAAGTTCCGCGACCTCACGCGCGGTTTCTCGTGGCTACTCGGCTGGCCGCTCAAGGGGGCCGAAACACTGTTCTTCAAAGGGGCACCGGGCTACCATTTTTTTGCGTTACCGTGGATCACGGTGGTCGGGTTGATGACGATCATCGGACATCATGCCGGCGGCCGGCGCACCGCGCTGATCGGCGGCGGCTGTTTCCTGTATCTGGCGATGTTTCATGTCTGGTTACCGTCCTTGGAGACCTTCGCGATCGTCGCCATCACCGCGCCCTTCGCGGCCCTGACCGGCCTGGGGCTGGGGATCCTCGCGGTCCGTTACCGGCCTTTCGAAGCGCTGATCAATCCGCTCTTCGACGTGATGCAAGCGACCCCCCCATTCTCCTACCTGGTGCCGGTGGCGGTGCTGTTCGGTTTCGGTCAGGTACCCGCCATGATCGCCACCGCAATCTTCGCCGTCCCGCCGATGGCACGCTGCACGATACTCGGACTGCGCACGGTGCCGGCGGCAATCATCGAGGCTGGACGCATGGCCGGTTGCACGCCCCGCCAACTGCTCTGGAAGGTGCGCATTCCGTCGGCCCGCCCAACCATCATGGTCGGGGTCAATCAGGCGATCATGCAAACGCTGGCGATGGTCGTCATCGCTTCGCTGATCGGCGCCTCGGGGCTTGGCTATAATCTGCTCAATTCGCTCGAGATGCTGCGCCTCGGCGAAGCGCTCGAACAGGGTGTTGCGATCGTGGTGATCGCCGTGGCGCTCGACCGATTGAGTCAGGCCTACGCACACAAGGGGCCGGTCCACGTCGAGCGGTCGGCGCCATGGTGGTGGCGGCGCCCCCACCTGAGTCTGGGACTGGCCTACACGGCCGGCACGGTTTTGCTGGCGGCATCGTGGAGCCCGCTGCGGGTGCCGCCGGAGGCCTGGACGGTGACCACCGCGCCCATGTGGGACGCTCTCATCGAGTGGATCACCGTGCACTGGTACGACCCGCTGCAACTGCTGCGCAACTTCCTCCTGCTCGATATCTTGATCCCGCTACGCAATCTGTTCCTGTGGTTCCCGTGGGTCGGTCTCGTGCTGCCCTTCGGCCTGCTCGGCTGGCGGCTGGGGGGCTGGAAGCTCGCGCTCCTGGTGATCGCACTGCTCGGCTTTCCGGCGCTTACCGGGCTCTGGAAGCCGGCGATGATTACCCTGTACATGATCAGCAGCGCGGTCGTCATCTGCATCGTCGTGGGTTTCCCGATCGGCCTGTGGGCGGCACGCAGCGACCGGGCCGGCACCGTGATCATGACCGTATGCGACACGATGCAGACCTTTCCCTCCTTCATTTATCTGATCCCGGTCGTGATGCTGTTCAAGGTCGGCGACGTCGCGGCGATCATGGCAGTGCTCGCTTTCGCCGTGGTACCGATGATCCGCTATACCAATCTGGGACTGCGTCGAGTGCCCGTCCAGACCGTGGAAGCCGCCGTTGCGCAAGGCACGACCCGATTCCAACGACTCTGGAAAGTGGAGATGCCGATCGCCTTTCCGGAACTTATGCTGGGGGTGAATCAGGTGATCTTCATGGCCCTGTTCATGGTCGCAATCACCGCGCTGGTCGGCACCAAGGACCTCGGACAACAGATCAATCGGGCCCGATCGGCCGCCGACAGCGGCCTGGCATTGGTTGCGGGGTTGTGTATCGCCTTCATGGGGATCGCGGCGGATCGTTTGATCAGCACCTGGAGTCGCAAGCGTAAGCAGCAGCTTGGCATCGAGTGACCTGGCGATGTGGGGATCTCGATGGCCGCATAAACAGGCGGATGCGTGACTGGAGTCCCGGGTAAAAAGGGATTATGGATCGATGATCGGCCAGGGGGCGTCATACGGGGGTGTCTGCGTCAGATCTTGCAATAGCGTATCGGGCGAGTGGACCGGGGTAACGCTGCGGTTGCGTTACAAAAAGGGATTCCGGTTTGAGAGTGTGGTTCAGGACGTGCACTTCCATATCATCAAGCCTCAACTACCGCTCTCTGTATTCCACCAGAATCCCCGTATAGCGGCCCTGGAAGACGTGCCCGACACGGCCGTGAGCGCGGTTGACGTACTGAGTGTAGACACCGTTGAGTTGGCGCATCCCCTTGGCGAGGTTTCCCTCGGGGGTCTCGACCACCAGGTGGTAGTGATTCCTCATCTCACAGTAGCCGTGGCACACTCAGTTGTACCGCTCACACACGGCTCCGAGTTGGTCCAACCAAGCGCGTCGGTCGGGATCCCCGGCGTAGATAGCCTCGCGTCGACCGCCCCGCGAAGTCACATGATAAAGCCGACCAGCCAGCTCAATACGTAGCGGTCGCGTCATCCGAGAAATTTAACACCGTAACGCGTCGTTGCGAGACCTGCCCCCTCTCCGTGGACACCCTCCCCGCAGTGCGGTGCAAACTAAGCGCAGCGTAGTTTGCGTCCGAACGAGCGCCTTGTTAAGTGGCTCTACGCCGAACATACTTTTTTAATAACTTCCGAATCCATACTGGGCAACCAAGTTGCTCTAAGGCTCGGAAGTCTGCCTCCATTCTAGCCTTGTTTGAACTCAAGTTTCGGAGTTCAAAAGAGCACATCTTTCCCGCTGCGACCTCATTCATACTCCAACCGCAGAGTAAATGCGTCCAACTGAAGGCTGCGGACGAAGAATTCATTCACGCGTTCGTC
>Ga0114931_10001898_pt1 | contig 26631 bp, 19 predicted proteins | sample 2SBtaG_FD_89579 | JGI IMG/M metagenome (GOLD analysis project Ga0114931, IMG submission 89579) | Deep subsurface microbial communities from Kolumbo volcano to uncover new lineages of life (NeLLi) - 2SBTROV14_V59a metaG | ecosystem: Environmental > Aquatic > Marine > Volcanic | place: Kolumbo... | reverse complement strand
CCGGACAAATTCATATTGAGGTGACTGACATCAGCGGCCACAGGATGGATGAAATAATCAACGATTACAGGGAAGCAGGAAAGCATGCCCTTGTTTATCAAACCGATAAACTGCTCAGCGGCTTTTATGTGATAAGAATACAGGCAATTACCTCAAAAGGAACCTTCACAGGTTACCGTAAATTTATAAAGATGTAAAAGAAATGATAACCAGCAAAACAGGTTATTTTTCTCTCATTATTTTGAAGAAGGACAATCGGGCACTCCCGCTCTTTTGTCCTTTTTTTTTGGTTCAAATAACAAGTACGGGTATCGTTGCAGCATGCGGGGGATCCATAACAAAATCATCCCGGCATTACCTAGTGGTTCCCTGTTGAAATTATCTTTTACTTCAGTAAGAATAATTAGAACAATTCTAAACTTCACGTTGAGGCTTTAATAAATAGTATTGATGTAATTAATTAATCTAAATTTGGGACCTGAATTTATAATTTGTAGGTAAAAACAATTGATAATGAATAATTTAAAAATTAATTTGCGTGCCGCACCGGCCATAATATTTTTGCTTTTTGTCCCTGGCCTTGTACATGCTCAGGTAGTATCAGGCGAAACTTTTGCTGTTTTAACTGATGTGCAAAAATATTACCGGGCTATTCATATTATGGCCATGCTTCTCCTTGGTTTTGGTTTTCTTATGGTATTTGTACGCAAATACGGCCGTTCGGCATTAACGGCTACTTTTCTTCTGGTAAGTGTTTCTGTTCCGCTGTATTATTTTATGGGCAGATATGGTATTTTTGGGGATAAGGGTAGTGAGATTGACACCTTGATCCTGGCCGAATTTGGCGGTGCCAGTTTGTTAATTACTGCCGGTGCTGTTCTGGGAAGGTTGAAGATGCAACAATACCTTATTTTGGCATTGCTTTTTGTTCCGCTGTATATGTTTAATGAATGAATAATGCTGGATGGAGGACTTGGTCTGGTGGATAAAGGACAGTTTATTGATACCGGCGGTTCCATTGTCATTCATGCTTTTGGGGCTTTGTTTGGCCTGGGTGTTGCCATTTCGATGACTACCAAAAATGAATATGATGCAAGCATTGAAACAGATGCAACAAGTGATCGTTTCTCCATGCTTGGGAGTATGATGTTGTGGGTATTCTGGCCGAGTTTCTGTGCTGCTTTGGTGATTCCCGACGAAGTTGTTTTAACAGGTATCAATGTGATTCTTGCCTTAAGCGGCGCAACCCTTGCAACCGGTTTTGCGTCCTTAAAATTAAGAGGTAAATTTGATGCGGCAGATATTGCAAATGCTTCCCTTGCCGGAGGTGTTGCCATTGGTTCCGTTTGTAATACAGCAAGCCCGGCCGAAGCGATAATTATTGTTATTGCTGCCGGGGCTATTTCAACATTTGGATTTGCAGTTGTTCAGTCACGTTTACAAAAGGGGCTTAAAATAGTTGATACTTGTGGTGTATCAAACTTGCATGGAATTCCTGGTATTTTTGGCGGATTAGTTGCCTTAATCATTGTTTCAGGTATTAATTACTCTGCTCAGCTTTCGGGAATTGGGTTGACGATTGTTATTGCCATTGTATCGGGACTTGTTGCAGGCAAAATTCTCCATCTTTTCGGAAATCGCAAGATGCCTTATATTGACACTGAGGAATTTGCTGTGGAAGATTAATTTGTTTCCAAACGATAGAAAAAAAGTCCTTTTTTTCAGGACAACAGCTTCCGGACATAATATTCTGACATTCCTTAATAATCCAAAACATGTGCTGCTATTCCCTTATCCATGAAACAGGAGAGAAATTTTTACCCGGAAAATAAAGCCAAAGAGGTTATTTCCCTAACTTCCCTATTCATTTCTTCTGGTTCAATTCAATTGTCGTTATTTTAAACATGACTGATGATCGTTTAAAGGTTCCCTTGAATTTTTTACACCTCTTAAAATCCATTGTATAAACTGTTTATGCCCTTCTCAGGATAACAACATGAAACAGATGACCTGAGAAAATAGTATAATCATATACATTAATACTAAAAAAACGGAATAAAAAAGGCTATCAGATGATGCATGTAAAATTATCATTGGTTTTATTTATAGTCTGCCTTTCGGTAATTGTCCGGGGCTCGGAACATGAGCCATATTTAGCTGATATGCAGAAGAAGTATACCGGTCAACGGGTTATCGTCAGGAGCTTATTTCTCAAGAATAATAAACAATTTGACTGGTATGAGGCAAAAAAAGAAGGCGATTACTATGTTGCCAACAGGCTTAAATATTTACCGGTAAGCTATATAGGACAGGAAGCCGAAATTGCTGCCATTCAATTGAATAAGAAGGAAAGGGATGAGCTGTCTGAAAAAACCAATGCATTCGGTGAAAAAGTTGACGCCGGTACGATAATTAATCCCTTCGTTGAAATTGTCGTCCGTTTCGATGACGGTAAGGTTGGCCTTACGAATGCCAATCCGGGCACTCTGGATTTTAAAATAGAACTGGTAAGGACCCGTGAAGCCCGAAAAAAGGAACTGGCCGGTTTTATTTCATCCGTCGTTAACGGCGATACGCTTTATGCTACAGGCAGTTCCATAATCTTTAAATCCAGCGCCGGTATTGAAGACATGTTGTTGGATAATCATATCATGGAATCGCGCGATTTTCCCAGACTTGAGCCCCTGATCATCGAAGCGTCAAAATTTCTTTCCGAACAAAACATCATTATCCTGAAGTTGAAAGACCTGAAAAACCATTATTACTTGTCCTATGCCAATGCTGAAAAGCAAATCTATCTCGATGATTATCACAACTTACCGGAAACCATTGCCTCTGAAATGAAAATGCTCACCATCTTTCCTGATTTTCTGACTGCTGATGAAATAAATGCCATTAAGATCGGAGCTTGTTTTAAGGGTATGTCGGTCACCGCTTTGCATTATTCGATCGGGCTTCCCGATGAACAAAAGCAAGATGCCGGGAATGGAAACCTGTTGATCTATGGCGATTGGTTAAACATCCGGCTTGATCATCAGAACGAGCACATTATCAGTTACCAGATCATGAATGATGGGAACTAAGTGCTTGTTAAGAAATAGTCTTTGGATGAATTTCATATTGAAACTTCAAACCCTTGTCAATCTCAATATTAACAATTGGATTATCAATTTCATTATTTATTGTCTCCCATGAGATTTTCCTATTTCTATATTTATCCAATCCTTTTTTCTTTAAGTGATACCTGGTCCCCATCAAAAGTAGCTTGTATTCTTCCTTAAAACGGTCGTTCAAAATCTTACCATAGTTTTCTGTTAACTTCAACTGGTCAATATCAAAGCTACCTTTAAACTTCGCTTCGATTAAATAAACCATTGTTTTACCGTTTAACTGGGTTTGGATGGCCAGGTCAATCTTTTTCTTTTGGATATCATTTTTCTGATCAGGATTTGGGTTTTCAAAATTTACCAATTGCTGATTAAGCTGTTCCTTCTCTTTTATGTATGCTTTTTTATCATTCTTTTTTAAGGAATACAAATATTCTCTTACAGCAGTATATTCATAGAACAGCCGGTAATCTTTTCCCAATTCACATCCTTGTGGTAATAGGGTTTCAACGTTTTTCCTTGATTCTAACAGCCAACTATATAAGTATGCGCAATAATGCCGCTCTTCACGTCTTATGAATGTATCAATGTTAAAGCTGTGTTCTTGTTTCATACTCTATCTGGTTAATCCTTTATTAATTAGCGTAAAAACTTCTCTTACAATTTGGTGATCTTTAAAAAACCCCTTCTGTAAAAAGTATATACTTATCGATCCCGGTTTTTCTTCTAATTCAGATTGAATGATATTTAAAACTGTATCTTGGAGTAAGCTGTTCACTTTCATTATTTTTCCCATTTCAACGCCAATCATATATGATCCCGCCATCAGCATAAAATTATCTTCACTTATTTCATCAACCATTTCAGCATGGCCGCGATAGAAGAATTCTTTCGAGATTTCATAATAATCTTTAATTATTTCATAAGAATCATCAAGATCTTTTTTTCTTTCTGGTTTCTGACTCCAGGAAATCAATTTGAGAATCATTAGTCCAACCAATGGTGGTAAACTTACAACGTAACCTTCATGATCAATTTGAATAGCTTTATCTAATACCTCCCCCATACCCAGAACTGAAAGTTCGGTTTTTCTATCTGTAAATTTAATGGTGCCTTCTTCCTCAATTTGTCCAAAGGGTAAAATATCTACTATTGTATCCGTCTTGTCATATTTCACTCGGTAAGGTTCGCTCATTTTACGGAATCCAACCTTTAATAAAGAGGAAAGAAAATTATCATAGCTGTCAAGATCTGGCATCATTACAGCAAAATCAATATCCTTCGTCCCTCTGGCTGGTATTATACCTTTTTCCAATAGTAAAACAACCTTTGCATGTGCACCTATTAAGTAAACCGGAACAGCCAGTTCTTTACAAACCTTTTCGATTAAAGAAAATACATCTGCAAAATGTGGTGATGCCAGTTCCTTATATGTCTTTGAGGTATCGCTCATAAATGATATTGGCGGTTTCAATATTTCTATTGTCGTCTGTATTTAATAAATCTGCGTAAACAATTAATGGAGGTGCGGTTTTTTGATTATCTCCCTGGAATTCCCAGAACTTCTCATACACTTCTACCTGACCATTCTCAATGGGAAATAGATATTGGTTCCTTATTAGAGTATTTGTATTCAATGTGGTATAAATTGTAAAGAGCGTAGGATGTAAGTAGTTTGTTAGGATGTCTGCTGCTGGCTCACCACCCCATAACGTATTTTCATCAATAAAATCAATATTTTTCCAATTGTTTATGCTTTCTTTATCAAGCATAAAGACTCCTAATTTAATTTTTGGTTTCAATTCCTCAGCATAAGCGACAGCCCACCGTTTTATTAGTTCTTCTTTGTTTACAAGCATGAATGTCTTTTCATCAAGTTTTACTATGTATCCGAGTTTTTTTAATGCCTCATTAACTGGCTGAATAGTTCCCAAAGCAACTTTTGCTTTTTTAGCGATATCCCTATATGGTCTATTGATCCATTCTTGATTTGTCAGGTATAGAAACAATAGCTTTATGCCAGCTTTTGTGAAAGCCCGATTGGTCTTTCCTTTTCCGGTTTGAATTGGTTTCTGCCCATCTACTCTAATCAACGTTTCATTTTCCTCGATGTATACATTCCCGTTCGCTTCCAGATAAGCTATGTGATTTAATCTAAGATGGTCTTTAATTTTAGGGTATAGCTTTGTGGCAACTATCATTAATGGAACACCAGTTTTATTCCTTTTTAGAACCTCTTCAATCTGATGGAATCGAAATTCCTGTTTAACTTCTACATTAAAAGTTAGTCTATTATTATTAATATCAATAGTAAGAACTCCATCCCCAATACCTATTTGTGTTTCCTTTGCAGCACCTTTCCATTTAGCCTTAATACCAGTTGTCTTATTAAGGTTCTTAATAGCAGTATTAATAATATTTTCTTTCTCCATGTTCATATTATTATAATGTTCACGTAACGTGAACGTGCAAATATAATGAACATATTCGTTTGTAGCAATGGAGGTGGCATTATTTCTATTATCGGTTGTAGTTACTGGCTAATTCCTATTTTGATGCGCTAAGCAAAAAGGATTTTGATTCTGTAAAGGAAGAAATCAGAATTTCTGGTAGCATAATTAACGTTAATAGGGCTTTGTAGATTTTGATTAAGCGCTTCAGCTTTTGCGTTGGTTTCTTTGGCAATAAAGTAATGTATTATCTGGGATTAAGCTTATTGGGATTGGGCTAAAATACATGGTCGGGATTGTTTCACGATCCCTTGTTCTCCATCCTGAAAGAACAAAAGCCTTTTTCGCTGGCGCGAAAGTCCATCTGATTTGATATGCTTTTCATCGAAAATACATGGTCGGGATTGTTTCACGATCCCTTGTTTTCCATCCTGAAAGAACAAAAGCCTTCTTCGCTGGCGCGAAAGTCCATCTGATTTGATATGCTTTTCATCGAAAATACATGGTCGGGATTGTTTCACGATCCCTTGTTCTCCATCCTGAAAGAACAAAAGCCTTCTTCGCTGGTGCGAAAACCGGGATTTTTTAATGCTTCGGCCTTCGAAAACAAGTTTTCGGTCCTTCGCATTAAAAAAGCCCGGCTCGTTTTTAACGAGCCAGGCTTTTGTTCTTATCTGTGATCCGGGAGGGATTCGAACCCACGACCCGCAGCTTAGAAGGCTGCTGCTCTATCCAGCTGAGCTACCGGACCCAAAACGGCTGCAAAAGTACGAAGTTTTACTTTTCCGTCAAGGCTTCATACAGAATTTCAACCGGGTGCAATGCGGTCCGCCCTGTTCCGTCTTTTATCTGGTGGCGGCAGGAAGTGCCGGGGGCGGCAATGAGGGTTTCGGCATGGGTGTTGCGGACAGCGGGAAACAGAACAAGTTCACCGATCTTCATCGAAAGGTCAAAGTGTTCCTTTTCATAGCCGAAAGCTCCGGCCATTCCGCAACAACCCGATGGGATTTCCTCGGCAGTGTAATTTTTTGGGAAACTTAAAATGAAGAGGGTAGGGGCAGTGGATGCCAATGATTTCTGGTAACAGTGCCCGTGAAGTTTAATGTGTTTTTGGGTTTCGGTAAAAGTTGCCTTGCTGATCTTTCCTTCCTTCATCTCCCTTTCCAGAAATTCCTCAATCAGGAGTGTGTTTTCTGCCAGTTGCCCTGCAGCTTCTTTCAAATTGCTATCAACCAGTTCAGGGTATTCATCACGAAAAGTCAATATGGCCGAAGGTTCAATTCCAAGGAGTGGCGTTTCGGAACTGATTAGTCCTTTTAACTGGATTACATTCTTGTTTGCGATGGATTTCGCTTTTTTCACCAGGCCTTTCGAAAGATAAGTCCTTCCGCTTTCAAGGTGTTTGGGGATGGAAACTTTATAGCCTAGCCTGGTCAGTAGCCGAATGGCCTTTATCCCGATGTCCGTATCGTTGAACCGGGTAAACTCATCGTTGAAAAGATAAACTTTACCGTTGGGAAAAGCGCTTGAAACATTTTGTCGCGCAAACCATTTTTCAAGAGGGGTTTTGCTCAGTTTCGGGAGTTTTCTTCCGGGGGCAAATCCAATAAACCGTGCGAAGGTTTTTGAGAAAAACGGATTCCGGGCAAAGAAGTTGTAAAAACCGGGGAAAAAGCTCCCCACCTTGTTAACCCGGGAAATATTGGCGATCAGCCAGGTCCGTAGTGGGACACCGTTTGATTCGTAATAATGCTGCAGGAATTCAGCTTTCAGTTTTGTAACATCCACGCTCGACGGGCATTCCGATTTACAGGCTTTGCACGAAAGGCATAAATCCATAACCTCGTATATTTCCTGATGGTTGAAAGGATTCGGTTTGTTGGAATGGGTTAGGAACTCACGTAAAATGTTGGCTCGCGCGCGGGTGCTTTTATCTTCATCGCGTGTGGCCATATAGCTGGGGCACATGGTACCACCTGTGATTTCGGTTTTTCGGCAGGTGCCTGTTCCGTTACATTTTTCAGCAGCACCGAGTATGCCCATGTCTTTTGAAAAGTCAAAATAGGTGTTGATCTCCCTTGTTTTCTTTCCGGGTTCATACCTGAGGGAGGTGTTCATTTTGGGGGTGTCCACAATCTTCCCCGGATTGAAAACATGATCCGGGTCCCAGGTGTCTTTTATCCTTCTGAACAATTCGTAGATATGATCACCCATCATCAACGGGATAAATTCACCGCGAAGGCGTCCGTCACCGTGTTCGCCGCTCAATGAACCGTTGTATTTTTTAACCAGCCGTGCAGCTTTTTCACCGATTTCATGGAACAATTCCACATCACCAGGGTCTTTCAGGTTGAGTACCGGACGGATATGAAGCTCGCCGGTGGCGATGTGTGCATGATAAACAACCTCTTTGCCGTATCCGTCAAGCATTTCTTTCATTTCGGCAACATAAGCCGGAAGGAGTGCGGGTTTTACAGCTGTATCTTCGATGACCGAAACCGGCTTGGCATCACCCGGCATATTGCTCAATATGCCCAGCCCGGCACGGCGCAGCGCCCAGACCTTATTAATGTCCGGCCCCTCAATGATAGGGAAATGATAGCCGTACCCTGCAGCACGCATGGCCTTTTTCATGGCGGCAATTTTCTTAGCCAATTTTTCCGGATCACCCTCTGCAAATTCCGTAATCAGTATGGCCCCCGGATCACCTTTGATGAAAAAACGGTTTTTCCGCTGTTCGATATTTTCTTTGGTCAGTTTCAGAATTGTACTGTCCATCAGCTCCACTGCAGCCGGTTGGTATTTCAGTGCAATCAGGTTGGCATTCAATGCTTTTGGAACGGTTTCAAGATGAATGCAAACCAGGGCTTTATGCTTTGGGGGCAGGGGGACGAGGTTGAGTTTAACGGAAGTTGTAAATGCCAGTGTGCCCTCTGAACCGGCCAGGATTTTACAAACATTAAAATCCCCGCCGTTATTTTTAAAAGGGGAAGTGTCAAGCAATAGATCAAGTGCATATCCCGTATTGCGGCGTCTCACCTCCGGGTCGGGGAATTCTTTTCTGATCTGTTTTCTGTTTCCGTTATCGGAAAGAATATCGCGAAACCGGTTGTAGATTTTCCCTTCCAGGGTATCGTGATTGCATTTTTGTTCAAAGGCTCTTTTGTCCAACGGCCCGAAAGTCACTTGGGACCCGTCACTCAAAACGGCATTTACTTCGAGCGTATGGTCGCGTGTGCTCCCGTAAACCAGTGAGTGTGCCCCGCAGGCATTGTTTCCCACCATCCCGCCGATCATACAACGGTTGGAAGTGGATGTTTCGGGGCCAAAGAACAGGCCGTAAGGTTCAAGATATTTATTCAGTTCATCCAGAATTACACCGGGTTCAACTTTTACCCATTTTTCTTCCCGGTTTAATTCAAGGATGCGGGTCATGTGCTTGGAGACATCGGCGATGATACCACCACCCACCACTTGTCCGGCAAGGGATGTGCCAGCCGTCCGCGGAATGACTGATGTCTTATTTTCGCGGGCAAAACGGATCAACCGCTTAACATCATCCTTGTTTTTTGGAAAGGTTACGGCCAGGGGCTTTTCGCGATAAGCTGAAGCATCAGTGGCATACATCAGGCGGGTGGCGTCATCATAATAGATTTCGCCCTGAAATTCAGTTTTTAGTTTTTTAAGGTTATTGATAAATTCTTCCATCTAAACCTACAAATATAAGCGCTCTTACGGATTTCACCGGATTTTATTCCATGACATCCGAAAAGAAAACAGACTATTTTCCAAACAGGTCTTTTATCTTATCTTCTATGGCTTTACGGTATTTTTTAATGTCCGATTTTTTTACTTTCAGCATTTCTTCCTGCATTTCTTCATAGGTCTTCCTGGCCTGTTTTCCGAGGTTCGGGATTATTTTTTCAACAAGTTCCTGCTCGGCATCTTTCAGTGCGATAGTCAATTCATCAATATCCACTTTACCGAGCAATTGTTTGATCTTTGTATCCGACATTTTTTTTATATCATCAAAGCTAATCTCTTTCCCTTTGTTAACAGCTTTTTTTACCTTACCGGCTGCTTTGCCGGTTTTCTCCCTGAAAACTTTTTCTGTCTTTTTTGCCAGTTCAGCGGTAAGTTGTTTAATGTCATTTAAACCCTTGTCCGACAGCTTACAATTATTATTTACCCTGATGATGAAATCGGAGAGGACGTTCATGTAATTAACAAAAGCATCATACGGTCCGTTGTAAGGGTTGAAATATTTGTGCACATCCCCGTCAGAAAACCATTTGGTGGCCATATAATAAAAATGGTCGGAGGTTTGCAAAAACAACCAGTCCCTCAGGATGGCTTCATCGTTGCAATTGTCAATGAGCGGACTCAGGGCGTTTAATTTTCTGAAGGCCTCTTCCTGCAGGTTATTGCCAAGCCAGGCTGTAATATCGCGTTCTTCGTCAGCCCAGGAAATAGGGTAGGGGGCATGAATTGTAGAAACGGGCTGTAGCTTCCGGGACAGTTCACCGGGTGTTGAAAAAACAAAATCGGAATCGGCCATAATCCGTCCCGGTAAAGCTTTAATGAAGTCAAATATTCCTGTTTGTTCCCATTGGTGTTCGCCAAAGGTCTCATAATCCATAAACAGGTTAACCACTTCTTCGTTTTCGTCAATATCGTTTAACCAGTTGACAAACTTCTCGGTTGTCAACGGCCATTCAGGCCAGCTTTGCTGCGAAAACCTGAAAGCAATGTCATCGCTGAGCGTAAAATTCCGAAGCAACAGTTTCAATTTAGGATTGATGGCATTGGTATATAAAAAATTCGGGCTGCGCCAGCCGAGGATATGTTTTGCGCCTTCCGTGAGCATAACCTTATAGCCCATATTTGCCACCGTATCTCCAATGTCGTCAGAGTATATCAACTCGGTGTTCCTGAAGGAAACAGGTTTTTTACCAAATATTTGTTCTGTTTTATCAGCATGCATTTTCACCTGCCTTACAAACTCGTCTTTATTGTTCAGGGAACTCAGCGAATGGTTGTAGGTTTCGGCCAAAAATTCCACATTGCCTGTTTTTGCCAGTGCCCGAAAACTTTTAAGTACTTCGGGGGAATAGGCCTCAAATTGTTCAATGGCTGAGCCGGAAATTGAAAAACTAACCCTGAACGCAGCACCGAATTCTTTTATCAGGTCAAGAAGTATCCTGTTCATCGGCAGATAGCTTTTTAACGCTACACGTTTCATGATCAGTCTGTTGTTGAACTCATCAAAATAATCGTGTTTTTCACCAATGTCAAAAAACCGATAGGTGCGGAGTCTGTAAGGTTGATGAACCTGGAAATATAGACAGATATTTCTCATTGTAAGGGGCTTTATTATTCGTTATTAAATGGTTTTATTTATATCAGTTTCGTTTTGTTCAGGTTAAGACAGTGCTTTTTCATAAACATCTTTTACTTTCAGTGCGGCACTTTCCCATTTCAGGTTTTCCACTTCCTGTTTGCCATATTTTTTAAATGTCTCCGATAGGGCATCATAATGACAGATTCCGTATATGGCATCGGCCATGGCATTAACATCCCAAAAGTCGGTTTTAAAAGCATGGCTTAATATTTCCGACACTCCCGATTGTTTGGATATAACAACAGGAACGTTAATGAGCATGGCTTCAAGCGGAACAATTCCAAATGGTTCAGAAACTGAAGGCATGACAAATACATCACTCAGTGCAAACATCCTGTCCACAGCCTCGCCTTTCAGAAAGCCTGTAAAATGAAATTTATCGGCAATACCGAGGGCAGCCACCCGTTCGATCATTTTGTTGAGCAGGTCACCCGAACCGGCCATCACAAACCTGACATTGTTATCCTTTTTCAGGATCAGATTGGCCACTTCGATAAAGTACTCCGGCCCTTTCTGAAAGGTTACCCTTCCCAGGAAGGTGACGATCTTTTCGTTGAGGTTTCTTTTAATCCCTGACAATTCATTCATCATCGCCTGGTCAACAGCGTTGTAAACGGTGATCACTTTATCGGGATCAATACCATAACGGTTGATTACCGTATTGCGCGTAAGGTTGCTGACCGTAATAACGATATCGGCAGTTTCCATCCCCTGGCGTTCCATATTGTAAACAATATCGTTTACCTGTTCTCCGGTACGGTCAAATTCGGTGGCATGCATGTGCACGATTAACGGTTTGCCCGATGCTTCTTTGGCGGCCATTCCTGCCGGGTAGCAAAGCCAGTCGTGTGCATGGATTACATCAAAATCTTCCTTTAGTGCAATTCCCGAAGCAATCAGCGCATATCTTGCCACTTCTTCCATCAGGTTGGGGCCATAGGAACCTGAAAACCGATATTCTTTTGAGAACACTTTGCTGGTGAACGTTTCACCGGTTTTCTTTTTTTCCTCAATTACTTTGGAATAGTTTTCGGGGCTGACGTAAGGAATAATGTTGGATCCCACTTCCATGTATTTGATATGACTCCAGAATTCTCCGGATTCTTTTTTATCCATTTCAAATTTAACGTCACTTGCACTGACAAGCCTTACAGCCTGCTGGTCTTCATCGCCATAGGCTTTAGGAACAACAAAAATAACGTCAACATCATTTTTTGCCAGGCCTTTTGTCAACCCGAAACAGGCAGTGCCCAATCCTCCTGTTATATGTGGTGGAAATTCCCAACCGAACATTAAAACTTTCATCGTTACAATCTGACTGTTAATTAATACAGTTTTTATAAATTACCTTATGTGTTTTGTTCAAGCAACCATTTTATTCTCAACAACTCGGAAATATTCCAGGCTTGAGAAATGGCCCCCCGTGCTACATGGGGAGGGTCACCGTCATAGATTTCCGAAATGGTGCCAATACCCGCTTCTGTCATCACTTCTTCAAAATTATAATAAAGGGTCCGGATGTGTTCACGCCCTTCTTTCCCATGTAATTTTAAATGAGCATCTGCGTAAGCACCAAGCAGCCATGGCCACACTGTTCCCTGATGATAGGCACGATCTCGCTGAACAGGGTTGCCCTTGTAGGTCCCTTTATACTTTGGATTTTTTGGTGACAATGACCTTAAACCCCTGGAAGTAAGCAATTCCTGTTTTACCTTTTGCAATACGGTTGCCTGAATATAGGTACTTACCGGAGAATGAGGCAACGAAACGGCAAAAATCATATTGGGCCTGACATCCCAGTTTTTGCCTTGCTCATTTACATGATCTGCCAGATATGATTTTTGGTCATCCCAGAAAGTAGATTTAAAGGAGTTCCTGATAATTTCCGGCCATTTTTCCCATTTACGCACAAAACGCCCATTGCCTGACTGCTCAGCCATTTCAAGGGCAAAAACAATGGCATTGTACCATAAGGCATTCACTTCAACGGCATATCCGTGTCTTCCGGTAACCGGTTTGCCGTTCACCACGACGTCCATCCATGTGAGGGCCATCCCATGCTCACCCTGCCACAGCAGGCCGTTGGTGTGCATGTTAATATTGAAATGTGTCCCTTTTGCAAATTTATCCAGGATGTCCTGCATGTACTTCCCGTATTCTTTCCAGATATTTGCTGCCTTCCCTGTGAACAGCACATACTGCTGAAGAGTCCAGAAAAACCACAGGCTGGCATCAACAGAATTATAGGATGCATTTTTCCCCTGTCCCATGTTGGGGAAGAGGCCGTCTTTCATTTCTCCAAGCATGGTTTGAATTACAGCCTTAAATTTTTTCTCGTCATTTTTTACCAGCGACAAACCAGGCAAAGCAATGAAAGTATCACGTCCCCATCGGCCAAACCAGGGATAACCGGCGATGATTACGGCTTTTTTGTCTATTTGTGCAAAAAATTCATCCGCAGCATTAAGAAGGCAGTGATCAAAACTGTCGCGAGGTACCCGTTTTTTAATTTCAGACGTAAATTGTCTTTTAAAACCGGCAGGATTATGCTCATGGGTTCCTGCTGAAACAACCACCGATTCCCCTTTTTTCAATTCCACTTCAAAATATCCCGGAACAAACAGGTCTTCGGTATCGGCATATCCTCTTTCCATTTCGCGGATGTACTGGATGTTGTAGTACCAGTCGGGGACATGAGTGTACTCCACACTTTTCGAAAATTGCAGGAATACTTTGTCGTATCCCTTGTACATCTGCCATTGTGCCCCGTTTTTTACGGAGTTGAATTTATTGTTGACATGTACATTGGCTTTGGCCAGGTGATGTACACTCCGGTAAGCCAAAAAAGGTTTTATCCTTAATTTAACCATTTGTGATGCATCATCCAGTGTGTATCTGATCAGGATCCGGTTATCCTTTTCACTGTAGATATATTCTTTTGAAAACAGGATTTTGCCGAGCCTGTAAACGATTTTAGGATTGGGTGCTGAGTCAAATTCCCGCAAGTATTTATGTCCTTTCGGATCGTATGCCCCTCCGGGATACATGCGTGTGTTCAGGTGAAAATCAAAATCATTCGCTATAAGTGTTTCATCAAGGGTAGAAAGCAGCACATGATTGTTGTCGTCTATCAGCGGTTGTCTTACAACCAGCAGACCATGGTATTTGCGTGTGTTTGTAAAAATTATTGTGGAACTGGCATAACTTCCCGCCCTGTTAGTCCGCAATAATTCCCTTTCCAGTGAAAATTTCAGGTTAATCAATTGGGTCTTGTCAAAATGTATATAGCTCATTGGTTTATTGTTACAAAATAAACAGTTGTTCCGGTTTGATCTGCAAAGATATTGTATTTATGTAATTACAGGAATTTTAATGATGTTTAACAATTACTTAAAATAGAGGTATATTTGAGCCGCCGTTTTAACTCAATTTTTTAATGATGAAATATTCAGGGATCTTTGCTATTTTACTTTCGTTTCTTGTTGCTTGTTTTAATTATCCGGCCTCAGGTCAGGATAAAATTCCTCTTGACCATTCGGTATATGATCATTGGCAAGTTTTGAAAAACCCACTGATCTCCAATGACGGGAAGCAGGTTGTTTTTGAGATTGATCCTCAAAAAGGGGATGGAAACCTGGTCTTGTACCATGTGGGGTCAACAGAGAATGATACCCTGCCGAGGGGGGCTTTGCCTTCTTTTATGCCAAATTCGGATGTGTTGGTTTTCAGGATAAAACCACAGTTTGATTTGGTCAGGAGAGCCAAACTCAAAAAACTCAAAAAGGATAAAATGCCCAAAGATTCGTTGGGGATATGGGTCATTGGCTCAAAAAAACTGATTAAGTTTCCCAACCTCGAAAGTTTCAGTGTTCCTGAAAAAGGGTCGGACTGGATTGCTTTTTTGATGAAAAGGCCCGAACCTGCGAAAGCCGGAAACGATACAACCAGCCATCAGAAAGAAAAACCGAAAAAGAAGAAAAAGGAGGGAAAACTGCTTGTGATTTACAATCCGCTAACCGGCGACTCGGTAACATTTGGCCACATTACACATTATGCATTTTCAAAAAACGGTCAGGCTTGTGCCATGATCCGGATGAATCATGATACGGTTGATTCGGTTTCGGTTTCAGTGTATGATATCGGGAAACGTAAACTGATCAATGCCCTTGACCGAAATGGGTTTTCAAAAAATATTTCACTGGACGAAAAGGGGGAACAGATGGCTTTTACCTTTTCGGCGGATACGGCAAAACAAAAAGCATACGGGCTCTATTATTTTAATCCCTCCAAAAAAAAGCTGCTCAGTGTATCAGGCAAAGATTTCAGCCGTTTAACTGAAGGATGGTCGGTGAGTGAATACGGAAAGGTCTTTTTTAATAAAAAAGGGGATGAGCTTTATTTTGGTGTTGTCCCCGGGCCGGTCCCCGTTCCTAAAGATACCCTGACAGAAGATGAAAAAGTGAGCCTTGATATCTGGAACTGGCAGGACAGCCTTTTACAACCGCAACAACTGAAACAGCTGGACAGGGAGAAAAAAAGAAATTATATGGCGGTTTATTTCCCTAAAAATGACAAAATTGTTCAGTTGGGCGGGCCTCAGCTTGAAGATGTATCTGTGAATCCGAAAGCAGAAAATATATATAGCCTGGGATTTGACGACAGGCCTTACCGAAAGATGATCTCATGGAGCGGGAACAGGTACGAGGATGTTTATCTGGTAAACCGTCAATCAGGTGAAAGAAAGAAGATTCTGGAAAAAGTGGCTTCCTATGTTTCCCTTTCACCAGCCCAGCATTATGTGGCCTGGTACAACATAGCGGATAGTTCGTGGAATATTTACAACATCAAAACTGGTGTTGATACGAATGTTACCGGAGCACTGGATGTTAATTTTTATAATGAATGGAATGATGTTCCCAAAGAAGCCGGAGCATACGGTTATGCTGGCTGGACGGAAAATGAAGATTTGGTGCTCTATGACCGGTATGACCTCTGGTTAATTGATCCTTCGGGAAAAAACAAACCGCTAAACCTGACCAAAGGGGAGGGAAGGAAGAATAAAGTACAGTTACGGTACCGTCAACTTGATCGGGAAGAAACGCATCTTGCGAACCTGATGCTGCTTTCCGCCTTTAATGAGAAGAACAAGGATGCAGGTTATTATCACCTCAGTTTAAAAGACAATACCCTGAACCGTCTGATCATGGAACCGGCGTGGTTTAAAAACGTTAAAAAAGCCAAAGAGGCCAACAGGCTCATCTGGCAGCGGGAGACATTTACCGATTATCCTGACCTGTACATAAGTAATGCGGACTTTTCCAACAAATTAAAAATTTCGACGGCCAACCCGCAACAAGAAAAATATATATGGGGAACCACAGAACTCGTAAACTGGGTTTCGTTTGATGGCGATTCGGTACAGGGCATCATGGTGAAACCGGAAAATTTTGACCCTTCGAAAAAATACCCCATGCTGGTTTATTTTTACGAAAGGAGTTCACAACGCCTGAACCGGTATTATATCCCCAAGCCCATCCGCTCGGTAATCAACTGGACCTATTATGCCAGCAACGGTTACCTGATTTTTATTCCCGATATAAAGTACAAAGTGGGTTACCCGGGCCCCAGTGCTTTTAATTACATCGTGAGCGGCACGCAGTCAATGTGCGACCGTTATCCTTTTATTGACCGGAGCAGGCTTGGCATCCAGGGACAAAGTTGGGGAGGCTATGAAACAGCGTATGTCATTACACAAACGGCGATGTTCAGGGCAGCCATGGCCGGTGCACCTGTCAGCAACATGACCAGTGCTTATGGCGGTATTCGTTGGGGGTCGGGATTAAGCAGGGCTTTTCAGTATGAAGAAACGCAAAGCCGCATCGGTGGAACCCTGTGGGATAAATTACCCTTGTACATGCTTAACTCACCCTTGTTTTCGGCTGAGCGTATTGAAACCCCCTTGCTGATGATGCACAACGACCACGATGGTGCGGTTCCGTGGTACCAGGGCATCGAATTTTTCAACGCTTTGCGAAGGCTGAATAAACCGGTCTGGATGCTGGTTTACAATGGGGCCCCTCACAACCTGAGCCGTTGGGCGGATATGGAAGACCTGACAAAAAGAATGCAACAATTTTTTGATTATTACCTGAAAGGTGCACCAAAACCTGTCTGGATGAAATACGGTATTCCGGCTATTGAAAAAGGTAAAAATTTTGGTTTTTCATTGGATAATCAGAGGTAAGTCATGGAAAAAATTCCCCTGTCATCCAATCATAAACGCGCTGTTTCTTCTTCGATGTACCTTATCGGACAATTGGCTGATGAAATTGAGGATGCACTCAATCACACCAATAGTACTGCGGTGAAGGCGTTTTATCAGGATATCCCTGATAATAAGCAGGAAACTATCCGGAAAACAATTGCTGCAATCAGAAACCGGATAACAGCCCTGGCGGAGAAATATCAACTTGACCAAAGGGAGATCATTCAATCGCATTACGTCACAGCACGGAAAGTTAAAATGTGGGAAGTATTGAATGATACACGCGCAAAAAGGCTAAAAGGTTTTGGCGATTTTCCTGAAAAATATACAGTGGAGTTTGACAAGGATATTCAGGATTTAGTAGCACTTATTGAAAAAATTTGATTGTCAGTTTAATGATTAATTTTAACCTTTGACAAATGGAGAAAAATAAATTAGATCAGAAATCGATTGCCGTGATCAAGGGACTGATCATGGATGGAACGCGAAAAGCCAATTCGGGGCATCCGGGCGGTGCCATGTCATCAACCGATTTTGCGTTTATACTTTTTAAAGATTATTTAAAATTCTGCCCCGGAAAAGCTGACTGGTTCAACCGCGACCGGTTTGTCCTTTCGGCCGGGCATGAGTCCATGTTGCTGTATTCACTGTTGGTTTTACAGGGCTTCTTGCCCAAAGCTCAACTGGAAAAGTTCAGGCAGTACGGAAGCCTTACTCCCGGCCATCCCGAGCATAGTTTAACAAAAGGTGTGGAAGCCACAACAGGCCCGTTAGGGCAAGGCGTGGGTATGGCAGTTGGTATGGCTGTAGCCGAATCAATGTTAAATGCCCATTTGGGTAATGAGATTGTTGATCATTATACATACGTATTAGCCGGTGACGGCGACCTTCAGGAGCCTGTGGTACTTGGCAGCGCTGCCATTGCCGGGCATCTTGGGTTGGGAAAACTGATCATGTATTACGACAGAAACGCCGTTCAGATATCAGGAAAAACAAACAGGGCCGATCAAACTAATTTTGTGGGACTTTTTCATTCGTTTGGATGGCAGGTCATCCAAATCAACGGTCATGACCATGCCAACATCAGGAAGGCCTTAGGAGAAGCCCGCGAAAATACCAGCCGTCCGACACTGATCATTGGTGAAACAACAATAGCCAAAGGATCAGCTTCGCTGGAGGGAAGCCCTTCAACCCATGGCTCTCCTTTTTCACCAGACGAAATCGCAAAATCAAAAATCAAACTTGGATTATCTCCTGATGAATTCTTTTATCTTCCTGACGATGTTGTCAGGCATTTTCAGAAAAGGTTTGATGAATTGAAAAATATTGAAAGAGCCTGGAGTGATACACTGGGGCAAAAGAAAAACACGAACAACAATTTTGCGGTCCTTTGGGATAAAGCCATGAATCCCCGTACGGAGAATATTAAATGGCCTGATTTCCCACTGGACAAGCCACTGGCAACCAGGGCAGCCTTTGGGAAAGTTATGGAAGCACTGGCTGGTCAACTACCGTTTCTTTCCGGCGGGTCTGCTGATCTGGAGCCCTCCAATGCCACAACAGCCTTTGCAAAAAAGGTACAGGATTTTACCAGATTAAACAGGATGGGGCGAAACCTGGCTTTCGGTGTCCGTGAATTCCCCATGGGGGCCATTGTCAACGGAATGGCTTTACACGGTGGAATTATCCCGTTCGGAGCTACCTTCCTTGTGTTTTCCGATTATGAACGTCCGGCCCTGCGTTTGTCGGCTTTGCAAAATCTGAGGACACTGCATGTTTTTACCCACGACTCGTTTTATGTAGGTGAAGACGGCCCCACCCACCAGCCCATTGAACATGTGGCAGCCTTAAGGGTTATCCCTGAAATGATTGTGCTTCGCCCTGCTGATGCCACCGAAACGGTACAGGCCATTAAAGTTGCCCTGAACCAGAAAGGGAATCCAACATGCTTAATCCTGACCCGACAGGGATTACCTGTGATTGACAGGACTATCTTTCCTCCTGCGGAAGGGGTGGAAAAAGGGGGATATATACTCCTGGGGGACGAAAATGAAAAACCTGATCTTATCCTGATTGCAACAGGCTCCGAAGTGCAACTGGCCCTGGATACGGCAAAACAATTAACGGGTTATAAGGTCAGGGTGGTCAGCATACCATCCCTTGAACTATTTGAAAAACAGGATGTAAACTACCGGAATAACGTCCTGCCGCCTGAAGTTAAACAACGTGTGACCATAGAAGCCGGTACCACCTTTGGGTGGGACAAATATGCCGGTGAAGAAGGTATGACTTACGGGATAAACCATTTCGGAGCATCGGCTCCTGCAGGTGTTCTCCGGGATAAATACGGTTTTACACCGGAAAAACTTCTCAATAAGATTAAAGAAAAGTTCCATTTAACCTGATAAAAGTAAACCCAATGGAAAAGAGAATTTATATCGCCCCTTCCATACTGTCAGCTGATCTTTTGAAACTTGAACAACAGGTATCACAGGTCATAAGGAATGGTGCCGACATGATCCATGTTGATGTTATGGACGGACATTTTGTGCCCAACCTTACTTTCGGCCCCAATATGGTTGAAGCCCTGAAAAAAATTGTTGATATCCCGCTGGATGTTCACCTTATGATTGACAATCCTGATCTGTACCTGGAAGATTATGCCAAAGCCGGGGCAAATATATTAACCGTTCATCAGGAAGCATGCCTGCACCTTCACCGGACGATACAGAAAATTCATCAGTGGGAATGAAAGCCGGTGCATCAGTCAATCCTGCAACTCCTGTTTCTTTACTTTCTGACATCATTAAGGAGGTTGACCTGGTTTTGATCATGTCGGTTAACCCGGGATTTGGCGGGCAAAAATTTATTGTTCAAAGCCTGAAAAAGATCAGTGAGGTGAAAGCCATGGCAGAAAAAGCAGGCAGGAATATCATGATTGAAGTTGACGGTGGCATTAACCCGGAAACGGCAAAACTTGCTGTTGAAAAAGGGGCGAATGTGCTGGTTGCGGGCAACGCTGTATTCAAACAAGCAGATTTCAAGGTAGCGATGGAAGCGCTTCGAAATGCGGTATGATGCATTGGCCATCTGTATTTTTATGTTTTTATCAATTGTTTGCTACGAAATCATACCTGTCATTATATTTTTTTACTAACTTTCAGCGATAAAATTATTGCTCATTGATCAACAATACGCAATATGGAAATCATTACTTTAATAGAAAATGATAAACCCTTTGGTAAAAAAGGTTTCTATGCAGAAGCGGGGTTGTCGCTGTTGATAAAAACCGGTAGCAATACAATACTGTTCGATACGGGTAGTTCAGGAAAATTTGCCGACAATGCTAAAAGACTGGGGATAGACCTGAAGGAGGTGGACATAGTGGTTCTTTCACATGCCCATTACGACCATACCGGGGGACTGGGCAGGTTCTTTCAAATTAATGACACAGCAAAGGTTTACCTGAAAAAGCAAGTCAGGGACAGGTATTTTTACAAAATTTCATTCCTGAAAAAAGAAATAGGAATGGATATGCAGTTGCTGGAAAAGAATTCTGACCGTTATGTCTTCCTGGATGAAGATTATCAAATATCGCCAAACATCAGTGTTATCACGAGAATAAACAGTGATTTTAAATTGCCCTATGACAGTAAACATTTGTACAAAAAACAAAATGATCACCTTGAGCATGATGATTTCAAACATGAATTGATTTTATTGATCAGGGAAGCCGACAAAAATTTTTGTTTTACCGGTTGTTCACACCACGGAATTCAGAATATGGTACGGGCGGTGGAGCAATACGCATTGGGTAAGCAGTTTGTGATCGGAGGATTTCACATGTACAACCCTTTAACACGGGGATTGTTTGAGAAAAAAGAGGATGTTTTGAAAATAGGGGAGGCTCTTTTGGAAAATACATCTGTTGAAAAAGTGATTACCGGTCATTGTACAGGCAGCACGGCTTACACCTTGCTGAAGACAGTTCACGACGACAGACTGTTAAAACTTGAAACAGGGAAAACAATTCAATTTTAAAATCGAATTTTTAGAACCCCCCTATAAATTATACACTTTACAAATATTGTTGCCACAGAAAAATTTTGCCCAATAAAGAAGCCGGGTTGTATTGCCCGGCTTTTTTCAGTCTTTTTGTTGTTCTTGTTATTGCACCATAACTTTCTTTGTAATTGTATTATGGCTATTGCTTACCTTTAAAAAATACAGGCCCGGTGTAACTCCTGCCAGATTAAGGGATATCCGGTCATTTTGCAAATCATTGGCAACTGTTTTATGAATGATCTCTTTTCCTGTTAAATCAATCAATGATATATCAAGGTCACTGATCTCAACATCATTAAAAGAGATAAACAATTGATCATTTGCCGGATTGGGATAAATCTGTACGTTATCAGGATTAATTAAATTCTCACCAACCGATTGAACAGTAGTTTTATAAGAACCTGTTGTGTCGCCTGATTGATCCAGTGATATACTTACCGAAAAAACAGGAAATCCTTCATCACCTGAGTACCAGGAATAATCTATTGAATTGGATAGCATGGCCATAATAAAAACATTGCCCATAAAAACAGAATCAACACTGTTTGTTTCATTTTTAACCCTGAGGACACTGTTGTATGTTGTCTCAGGTGTAGTGATTGATCCCCATGCATCAGCAGTTACCGTTGATGTCCCCCGTCGGTGAATGGTCATCCCCATGGCCTCAAATGATGAATAAAAATCATCGGAAAAATTGTCCTGGTAAGAAAAAGGAAAAGCCATTTGTTTTTCCGGGTCAATATAATGCAGAACTATATTGCCTGTATCCGCAATTACACCGGATCCCCAGCTGAGAAATTCAGCAGATGATAAATTTGCATATGCATATACCTGACCAATGTCATTTGAAAAGTAAGAAACAATGTTTGCTTCGGGGAAGTCATTTTCAAAGGGTGTGCCCACCGGGCTTAACATCTCCATTTGTCCGGTACTGTCTGCCGGAACATCTCCGAAATTCCAGGTTTGGCCAGCTCCACCCGGCCCCGGGTCCACAGGTGTGCTGAAAAAGGCTTCATGATAAACATCCCCTATTTTCGGGGCATTATCATAAGTAATTGTCGGTTGTGCATTCATCATTCCCATGAATACTGTAACCATAAAGGAAAGTAAAATTGTCCGTTTCATAATAGGTATGTTTTAAGTTTGGCTCTTTAATCAGGGTACAAAAAGCCACTTTTAATTTAACAAAAATACGACTTTCTATTTACAATTCCAAATTTTGAAAAGTGGGGGTTTGCTTTTAACGATTCTAAATACCTGTAAAGAAAGATTTAAGGGGATGCTTTTTTATAATTTTGAGGCCGATTAAAACCACTTTGAAAAATGATAACAAAACAACTCACCCATCCGCAAAGTATTGTTGTTGTGGGCGGTTCGAATGACATACACAAAACAGGGGGGAAAGTCCTTAAAAACCTGATGGACGGAGGCTTCAAAGGCAACCTGTATGTTTTAAATCCGAAAGAAGATGTCGTACAGGGCATTAAAAGTTTCCGCAAAGCGGAGAAACTCCCCGATGTGGACCTGGCCATCATAGCCATTGCTGCAAAATATACACCCGAAACTGTTGAATTTCTTGCGCAGCACAATAAGACCAGGGCTTTTATTATTTTATCTGCCGGTTTCAGCGAAGAGAATCACGAGGGCAAACTTCTGGAGGACAAGGTTGTGAAAGCCGTAAATAAGGTTAATGGCTCATTGATCGGCCCCAATTGCGTGGGAGTCCTTACACCCCAACACCATAGCGTGTTTACCATGCCTATTCCCAAACTTACGCCTGATGGCTGTGATTTTATATCAGGATCAGGAGCCACAGCCTGTTTTATTATGGAAGCCGGAATACCCAAGGGATTAACATTTTCAAATGTGTATTCCGTTGGGAATTCTGCCCAGATGGGTGTTGAGGATATTCTGAAATATATGGATGAAACTTTTGATCCTGAAAAGGACTCAAAAGTAAAACTGCTCTATTTGGAAACCATTGATAACCCGATGGTGCTTTTGAAACATGCTGCATCATTAATCAAAAAAGGATGCCGGATTGCCGCTGTAAAAGCCGGCACTTCAGATGCCGGAAGCCGTGCCGCTTCATCACACACAGGGGCGCTTGCAAGTCCTGATTCTGCTGTGGATGCCCTTCTTAGAAAAGCAGGTATTGTGCGCTGTTACGGGCGTGAGGATTTGATAAGTATAGCATCCGTTTTTATGTATCCTGAAGTGAAAGGGAAAAATATAGCCATCATTACCCATGCCGGCGGGCCGGCAGTTATGCTCACCGATACCCTTTCGGAAAATGGCTTTGAAGTGCCAACCATTTCAGGAACCTATGCCGATAAACTGAAAACAGAATTATTTCCCGGGTCTTCCGTAGCTAATCCCATTGATTTTCTGGCAACAGGCACCGCAGAACAATTGGGGAAGATTATTGATTATACGAATAATTATTTTGATCAGATAGATGCCATGGTGGTCATTTTTGGCACCCCCGGACTGTCCGATATTTTTGATGTTTACGAATTGCTTGATTCCAAAATCAAAACTTCAAAAAAACCCATCTTTCCCGTTTTGCCCTCCGTTTTAACGGCTAAAGAAGAAGTTGACGATTTTGTAAACAAGGGGAGGGTTTATTTTCCAGATGAAGTTACACTAGGTAAAGCAATATCGCGGGTTTATTTTACTCCCAAACCGGCATCGTTGACGCCTGTGCTTCCTGATGTTGACAAAGAGAAGATCAGGAATGTTATTCATCGGGCAAAAACCGGTTATCTGACACTTGGTCAGGTTGTCAGCCTGCTGGATGCTTCCGGGATCAACCGTGCCCGGGAAATAGTTGTAAATCATGAAGAAGAACTTTCGGATGCTGTAAAATATATTGGATATCCACTTGTGATGAAGGTTGTTGGGCCCCTTCACAAATCCGATGTGGGAGGTGTCACACTCGGCCTGGTATCCATGGAAGAAATACATGCTGAGTTTGTCAGAATGATGCAAATAAAACATGCAAAAGGCGTGATGTTACAGGCCATGATGAAAGGAACCGAACTTTTTGCAGGGGTAAAAAAAGAGAACAAGTTTGGTCATTTGCTGATTTTTGGCTTAGGAGGGATTTTTATTGAAGTTTTAAAAGATGTAAGGACACTTCTTGCTCCGGCAGGGAAAGATGAAGTTTTGCGTGAAATGAAAGCCCTGATAAGTTATCCAATCATACAAGGCACAAGGGGGAAAGAAGGTGTGAATGAAGATAAATTTGCGGAAACCGTTGCTCGTTTGGGAGCGTTAACACAAATTGCCCCCGAAATTGTTGAAATGGATTTGAACCCCCTGCTTGGGACCCTTAAAGAAATTGTTGCTGTTGATGCACGGATTAAAATTGAAAAGTAAACTGCCCTTTTTTAAACATCATGTTCCTTCAAAGGATATGGCTAAATTTTATACTTTTGAATACCTCAAAAATCAATAATTAATAACAGGAATGAGAAACACACCTATTGACTACGATATTGTAAATCAGAAGATTGCTGAAACTAAAGTTGATTCGGTCGGCAAGGCTTCCATCAGGACGATTAAAAAACTCGTTGATGAAATAGAAAAAGCCACAGGGAAAAATTATGTGAGGATGGAGATGGGGATTCCCGGGCTTCCTCCCGTAAAGATTGGAATTGAAGCTGAGAAAAAAGCACTTGATGCCGGTGTAGCCGCTATTTATCCTGATATTTTCGGGATTTCTGATTTAAAAATGGAGATACAGCGTTTTGTAAAGCTTTTTCTGAATCTGGATGTCAATACGGAAGGTTGTATTCCAACAGTAGGTTCTATGCAGGGTAGCTTTGCAGCTTTTCTAACCATAAACCGGATGCACCCGGAGAGGGAAGGCACTCTCTTTATTGATCCGGGTTTTCCGGTTCACAAACAACAGGTCAAGACCATAGGACAGGATTTTATGTCGTTTGACGTGTATAACTACCGGGGAGAAAAATTAAGGGATAAACTCGAATCTTACCTTTCTTCCGGAAAAGTTTCCTCCATACTTTATTCAAACCCCAACAATCCCTCCTGGATTTGTTTTACCGAACGTGAACTGAAAATAATTGGTGACCTGGCCAACAAGTATGATGTCATTGTAATTGAAGACCTGGCTTATTTCGGAATGGATTTCAGAAAAGATTATTCTGTTCCGGGTCAACCACCATATCAACCCACGGTTGCCAAATATACAGAAAATTACGTTCTCTTAATTTCGAGCTCAAAGGCATTTAGTTATGCTGGCCAACGTATTGGGATGATGGTGATCTCCGATAAGGTTTTTAATACACAGGCTCCGGGGTTGCTTCGTTATTATCAATTCGATACTGTCGGACGCGCCATGATTTTCGGAACGTTGTATTCATTAAGCTCAGGAACGGCACATACGCCACAATATGCCCTCGCTGCTATTTTAAAAGCTGTAAACGATGGTGAGTATGATTTTCTTTCTGTGGTGAAAGAATATGGAGAGAAAGCAAAAATTATGAAAAAGTTGTTCACCGATAACGGATTTCACATAGTTTACGACAAAGACGAAAATCAACCCATTGCCGACGGATTTTATTTTACTTTCTCCTATCCCGGAATGAATGCCGAAGAATTACTGCATGAATTGCTTTATTACGGTATCAGTGCCATTTCATTACTGATTACAGGAAGTGAACGACAGGAGGGGATTCGTGCATGCGTTTCACTGGTTCGGCGTGAGCAATTCCCAGATCTGGAATACAGGTTAAAACAGTTTCACCGTGATCATCCTTTGCATTAATTTGCAGTGTTTTTAAATTGTGAAAATAATTTTTTTCCAAAATAAGTTTGTTTATTCTGTGTAATTGTTAATTTTAATGTTCAGAAATCGGGTGGAAATCTTTCTGTATCCGTAAAACAGTTATATGAACCATCTTATACCCAAAATAGCAAGATATTTCCTGATACTCATTTTCGGTGGGGTATTTTATCTTTCGGGTTTTGCTATAAATTCCGACAGCCTGTGGCAAGTTTGGAACAACAAGTCTTTACCCGATACTGCCAGGATGGATGCCCTGAAAAGGATAACATGGAAAGTTCTTTTTATCAATCCGGACTCCGGGATTGTACTGAGCCATAAACTTTACCGGCAGGCTGTTCAAAGTAATAACGAATATATGAAATCCTGGTCGCTCAAAGTCAGGGGGATAGCCATGGACATCAAGGGGGATTATGATGAGGCGATGAATTTGTATAACCAGGGCCTGGCCATTGCAGAAAAGGCCGGTTTGTTGCAGGAACAAGCTAATTTTTATACTAATATCGCCCTGATTTACCGTAACCAGGGTGATT
>Ga0114931_10001897_pt1 | contig 26634 bp, 27 predicted proteins | sample 2SBtaG_FD_89579 | JGI IMG/M metagenome (GOLD analysis project Ga0114931, IMG submission 89579) | Deep subsurface microbial communities from Kolumbo volcano to uncover new lineages of life (NeLLi) - 2SBTROV14_V59a metaG | ecosystem: Environmental > Aquatic > Marine > Volcanic | place: Kolumbo... | reverse complement strand
TCGCCTTGATTTCCTCGGCCTGTTCCAACAAAAGCCCCACCGTCTTTTCCTGGTTTTCCGGGTCCAGGTTACCGGTCGGTTCATCGGCGAGAATCAATCCGGGTCGAGTGACCAATCCGCGACACATGGCCACTCTTTGCCGCTCGCCCTGGGAAAGCTGATCAGGAAAGCGTTCCATGTAACCGGTGAGCCCGACTCGTTCCGCCAGTTCACCACAGTGTTGCCGCGCTGACTGATCCAGCAGGAGGGACGAAGATACCCGAAAGGGCAAGAGAATGTTATCCCGAACCGTCAGATAATCGAGCAGTTCAAAATTCTGCGGCACCAGACCGATATTCTGAATACGGAAACTCTGCCGTTCCCGCCCGGTCATTGTGGCCGGCGTTTCCCCCGCCACCGTCAGTTGACCACTCTCCGGCAATAAGATTCCGGAAATCAGTTTCAAAAGAGTCGTCTTTCCGCAGCCGCTCGGCCCGATCAAAGCCGACTTCCCGCCTCCAGTGATTTCCAGGCGTCCCACCCTCAGGGCAAAGGATTCACCCGGATACTGAAAAACCAGATTTTCGCAGTGAATCATGATGCGGTTTGCCCCCTCAAGGGCTGGGAACGGGATTCATTGTCCTGGTTACTTTTTGGAGGAGCCGCTCCTCATTGAACAGTTCCAGACCGGCGATCTTCCACTTTCTGCCAAATGCCCGGACATCGATCATCGCCTGATAGCGGTTGCTACGCTCGTGAGTGTGGCCCCAGTGGCTCACCTGCCCGATGGTAATCCACTCGGCCTGGACCCGGAAGCGGGCCGTCTTTTTACTCGACGAGACCATGTGGCACTTTCTGAGAGCCAGATCCGTGACCTTGATCCGTGGCCCGCCCTGAGTTTCCAGTTCCAGTGATCTCATCATTTCCAGGTAAACCTTCTCCAGCAATGATCCGCTGACACTCCGGTCCAGAGTATCATAAATCTGTTTTTCGTCACGGTAGTCAAATGCGTGATAGGTATTGCGCAAGAGACGGTAAACCAATTCACCGGCCGATTCGGAATCCGGAATCCTGACAAAATCGCCAGACGTCCGAAAAGACGCCACCGACACGGCAATGCCCAGGAGCAGAAGCCAGCCCACCCATCTGGGCGAATCCGATTTCTTCGCGATCACAATCAAGCCGGCCGCAATGATCATCCCGATTCCCGTGTATAAAAGATAGGCCAGATAGCTTCGGGAAACGCGCTCCGCGATCGGAACCGCCATCAAAGCGGGCAGGCTCACCTCGGCGCCCGAATTCCAGGAGACCGTGTTTTTCTCCGGCGTCACGTAGCGTGCCGATGGTCGTTTTCCACCGGTAATTTCGATGACAACAATCTGCTGTCCGGGCGGAAACCACAGCCACTCAATGTCAAGCGATTGCACCTGGGAGGCCGCGCTGGAAAAGGAAATCCCGATCAGGGCCTCGTTCAATGGGATTTCTTCGCGTTGGTCGGTGATATATCCCTTCTCGATATCGGGCCGCACAAAACGGATCTCGGACTGTGAAAATGAAAAGTTCTCCTTGCCCGAACGGACAATCACACCGGAACTGAGCAGGGTGGTTACATTGGCAAGAATTTGCTCTTTATCTTCCGATTTGATCACGTCCTCCTGAATCCGCCAGACTTCCTTGTAGGCACGCGGACGAACCAGGGCGCTCAATCTCAATTCGAAGGTCTCCACACTGATGAATCCCCGGAGCGGATCACTCTCCGCTCCCCTCGAAGACGGTAGGGCACCGGAGAGGTTGGCCAGGAAAATCAGAGAGGCGGAAAAATGGAGCAAGCAGCGGGACACGGCCCAAGAAAACAACTTCCCCGGAAACAGTCAATGCAATCTTGCAGTCCGCGGGCAGAAAATCTGACTGGGCTTTCCCCCGCCACAAAGCTGCGGCTTGACCGGCTTTCAATTCTCTGCTTTCTTCCGCGATTGATTTTGGATATACCCTTCAGATTGACATCATGCGAAACACTGCCATCACCCTTTTGAGCCTTTCTCTCCTGCCAGGTGCTCTTTTGTCCGATGAAAAAAAGGCGCTGCCTCTTCCGGCAGAAGTGGACTTCATGACTCAGGTAAAACCCCTCATCGAGGGAACCTGCCTGCACTGCCACGGGACCAGGGAGCAAAAAGGCGAATACCGGATGGACACGAAAGACGCGGCTTTCCGGGGTGGTGAAGATTACGAAAACGAAGTGATCAAACCGGCCAATTCCAACGACAGCCCCGTCTACTGGATGACCACCGAACCTCTCGATGGTGACCTGATGCCGCCGAAAAAGCCGCTCACGGTGGAGCAGCAGAACATTCTGAAAGTCTGGATCGATAAAGGAGCCAAATGGCCCGATGACGTCACTCTGGAGGAAAAACCGAGAGTCAATTTTAAAAGCGCCGTTCTCCCCATCCTGAAAAAGGGCGGCCCGTTTACCGCCAAACAAAGGGAGACGATGCAGCTTTGGCTCGATCAGGGAGCTGCCTGGCCGAAAGGTTACCAGTTGGGCGCCACCTCTGAAGGCCCCGCCGATGACCTCAATCTGGTCGAGAAAATCAGGGAAGCCATTGTGGCCAATACTTCGGTAAGGTCCGAGAGCGACATGAAACCCTACAAGAACACCATACCCAAAACCGGTGTGGATTTTGAAATGGTCCCCATCAAAGGCGGGGAGTTTCTCATGGGCAGTCCCGAGGATGAAAAAGGCCGATCCGATGATGAAGGGCCTCAACACAGGGTCAAGGTTGATCCGTTCTGGATGGGAAAATTTGAAGTCACCTGGAACATGTATGAACCTTTCATGATTACCGGAGTCGCCCGCAACAAAGACGGTTCTCCCGAGCGGATTCCCGAAGGAGCCGAACCGGTGGACATCGTCTCCAGTCCGACCACCCCGTATCAGGAAATGAGCTTCGGGATGGGCAGCAACGGCTTTCCGGCTATTTGCATGACCCAGCACGCCGCCCTCAAATTCTGCGAATGGCTCAGTGCCCAGACCGGCCAGTATTATCGACTTCCCACCGAGGCCGAGTGGGAGTATGCCTGCCGCGTCGGAACCACGGGGCCCTATTCCTGTCCCGCGGACAAATTGGATGAATACGCCGTAATGGACCCGGATCAGGTGCGAGTGGGCTATGAAAAAGTCGGCACCAAAAAGCCCAATCCCTGGGGCCTCTATGATATGCACGGCAATGTCATGGAATGGGTTCTCGATCAGTACGCCGCGGACACCTATGAAAAACAGGCAGCCAATGCCTTGACCGCCAATCCCCTGGTGATTCCCACTCAGTTGTATCCCCGCGTCGCCCGTGGCGGTTCCTGGTATGATCCACCGGAAGAACTGCGGAGTGCCCGTCGAATTTTTTCCGATCCGAGCTGGAAAACTCAGGACCCGCAGCTTCCCAAATCCATCTGGTACCACACCGACGCCCAATGGCTCGGATTCCGCATCGTGCGTCCGCTGAAGGTTCCCGAGGCCAAGAGAATGAACCTGATCTGGAATCTGGGCAGGGGCGAAGAGTGATTTCCCTTTTACCGGAATCGTCCCCCTCATTCCCCATCGTCTTTCAGAATATGAAGTCGATCAAACTCCTCGTTTGCTTGGCTTCTCTTTTTTGCCTGCTGCCCTTTCCCTCCTGCTCCCGGAAAAAAGACCAGCCCTTCCAGAGCATCACGTTTCAGCAAGGGCACATGGGCACGCGGTTCACCATCCGCATACGGACCCAACAGGGTCAGGTCGATGAGGCAACCCTCTTGAGTGCCAAAGCCTTTGATCGCATCGCGGAGTTGGATCGGCAATTTTCAGATTACCTCCCCAATTCAGACCTGAATCAACTGGCTGCCGCTCCCGAAAACCAGGAAATCCCGGTGAGCCGGGATTTGTTCGACATTTTTTCCAAAGCCCGACAACTCTATGAAAAAAGCGGGGGCGCCTTTGACATCACCATCGGTCCCCTGATCCGCCTATGGCGACTCAGTCGGAAAAATCATCAAATTCCCACTCCCCAACAGATCGCAAAAGCCAAAGAGCGCTCCGGATTTCAACATTTGAAATTGAATCCAGCGAAGCGCAGCATCGAAAAGGATCAGGCCAATATGGTATTTGATCTGGGGGGAATTGCCAAAGGTTACGCAGCCGATGAAGCCCTTAAAATTCTGCGGGCGGGCGGATTTCCCCAATCTCTGGTGGCAGCCAGCGGAGACATCGCCATCGGTGATCCTCCCGCCGGGAAAGACGGTTGGGTCGTGGGCATAGAAACGCTGGAACTCGGTGTTTCACCGGAGGATATGCAGACGGTCACCCTGGCCAACGCCGCCATTTCCACTTCGGGAGACTCGCGGCAGGCCGTCGAAATTGATGGAGTGCGCTATTCTCATATCGTCAACCCGGAAACCGGCCTTGGATTGACGGAGAGAATCGGAGTGAGTGTGATCGCCCCCGATGCCACCACTTCGGACAGTTACGCGACCACGGTTTGTATTCTCGGTAAAAAGGAAGGCTTGAAATTCATCAGGAATACGCGAGGTGTCGAATGCCAGATCGTCAAAATTCAGGATGGGCGCGAAGTGTATCAATTCAGCGATGGATTCCACTCCACAAAAGAACCCGGGCAGGGTCGAAAAAGATAAAAAGAAAAGACCTTCTCCAAGGCGCGACGGACGGGAGGCCGCCGTGCAGTTTCTTTTTGGACGCGACCTTCGGGGAGGCATCGCTCTGGGGAAGGATGAAATCACCCAATTTTGGGAGCTGCGCACCGCCAGATCTTTTGCCCGTGACTTCGCCACTGAACTCATCGAAGGCACGCTGGAAAACATCGGTGAAATTGATGCACTGATCAAACCCGCGCTGCAAAACTTTTCCTTTTATCGCCTGACTCCCGTTGATCGTAATATCTTGCGCCTGGGCGTTTACGAACTCCTCTATGCCGAGCATATCCCGGCCTCAGCGGCGCTCAATGAGGCCATTGAAATTGCCCGGAGATTCGGCACTGAAGATTCTCCCGCTTTCGTCAATGGCGTTCTCGATCGAATTCTCCGGGAATCCAGGGATGGCGTATCGGACGTGAAATGAATCGGCAACTCACACAGTCACCTGGTGAAATTTGAAGCGATGGGACTCTTCCAATCTATTATTCAAAAATTCAAAGGCCAATCCATCGATTGGGACGAACTGGAGGAAACTCTCGTTGCCGGCGATCTCGGGATCCGACTGGCCATGGAAATTTCCGACTCCCTCAAATCCCGGAACCCCAGCGTCAGTCCCGAGGACCTGGCCTCTGTCTGTCGCGAAGAAATCGCTCAAATCATGGACGGAAAAAGCTGGTCCGCGCCGACAATTCAGAAATCCGGGAAACCGACGGTGATCCTCATTGCCGGAGTCAACGGGGTTGGGAAAACGACCTCCATCGCCAAGCTCGCCGCGTTTTTGAAGAGGCAGGGAAAGAGCGTCATCCTGGCCGCTGCCGATACGTTCCGCGCCGCAGCAATCGAACAACTCACTATATGGTCCGAGCGAATCGACGTTCCCCTTGTGAAGACGCGATACGAAGGCGACCCTTCGGCAGTTTGTTATGAGGCCCATCAGCAAGCCATCGCCTCGGGAGCGGACTACCTGATCTGCGACACCGCGGGTCGCCTTCACACCCGTCACAACCTGATGGAAGAATTGAAAAAAATCCGTCGGACCCTCGGGAAACAAGACGAAACCGCGCCCCATGAACGCTGGATCGTGGTGGACGCAAGCACCGGAAGCAACGCCCTGGCACAGGCACGGCAATTCCATGCGTCTCTTGATTTAACTGGCGCCATCGTGACAAAGCTCGATGGATCGGGAAAAGGAGGCAGTCTTGTCGCCATTCAACACGAACTCGGAATTCCGGCTCGTTTCATCGGGACGGGCGAAAAGATAGATGACTTCCGTCCCTTTGACTCCGCGGAATTTGTGAATACGATTCTGTAGGGGACCTCTTTCAGAGATCAGGCCGCATCGGCTATGGAGCCGTCTTTTGGTTCTCCCGAAGCGTCGTCCGGACTTTCCTCCTCTTCCTCGAGCCCTGAAAAGGCTTCCAGACTGTCTTCAATTGAGGAGACCAATGCCTCCAGCGCATCCAGTTCGGTGTCAATACGACCGATCTGTTCGGCCACTTCCCCGATGAGGATAACTTGTGGCTCCGGCACATTTTCAGATGGTGCCTCTCCTTCTTTCGGGGAAAGACATTCGGCCATTTGGGAGTCCAGTTCCTCATCATTGTCCGCCGGAGCCTCCCTGACATTCGCTTGACTCGATTCGGAGCAATGCATCAAACGGGCCAGCCCGGCAGCGGCGTCCTGCAAATCATCCAGATACTCCCCGTCACCGGACGCCCCCTCGTCAGACTCCAACTTCCGCAGGCGGGCTTTTATAGGCGCCCCGTGGTGTTGCTCGACACCTTCTTCCTGAAGTTGATCACTTCCCGGTCCCGAAGGCTCCGGTTCCCAAGTGTCCAATTCCCCGGAGCTCGAGCTGTCGGTCTCCCCGAAAGAATTCGAAGCCGAGCCGGAAGCAGGCCCCTCTCCGGAGGCGGAGGAACGCATCAGTCTGACCCAGAGCATGACGAGGGCCAAAAACGATAAAGCACTTATGAGAATCGAATATCCAGTAGTTGTCATTTATGATTATTGGTTAATCATCAACAATCCCTGAATACTTTCAAGCCCAAATCATGTTTTTTTGTTTTTTCCTGATTTCCGATGTGAACTGGGCCGGAACAGGGAACCTGCATCGCGCCACCTGACGTCTCTTTCATTCTATCACAGTTTCCCGGATGCCGGTAATATTTGCCCGCCCGCGGGGCGTGGGCTATTCTACCCGGAGATTGTTCCTCATTTTTACTGATTTATGAGCCTTGATAACCGAGATTACATGCACCAAAAAGAACCGGGTGGGCAATTGGGGCCTTCGTCCTGGTCGATGACGACGCGCCTCCTGGCGATCAATGCGGTGGTGTATCTGTTCCAGCACACCGTGCTTTACGGAACGGCGACGCTCCATGGTCTGAGCTTGACGGGAGCCGGTCTCCGATCCGGCCTGGTCTTTGAGCTGGTATCGTATCAATTTCTCCATGCCAATTTGTGGCATCTGGGGGGCAACATGTTGTTCCTCTTTTTTCTGGGACGAATGGCGGAGCAACTGCTGAGCGGGCGTCATGTGCTGTGGATTTATCTTCTGGGCGGGGCGCTTGGGGGAATCGCTCAGGTCCTCTTTGATCTCGCTGTCGGCCTTGATAGCCCGGTTATTGGCGCCTCCGGGTCGGTGATAGCGCTGCTCTTTGCGGTCGCGACATTGATTCCCTACAGGACGATCTATTTCCTGCTGTTTTTTGTCATCCCCATCAAGATGTCCATGCGCCAGGCCGCCCTCTTTCTTTTTGCGATCAACCTGGTGATTCTTCTGGTCCAACTCGGAAACGGAGGGCCCAGTGGACAAAACAACATCGCCGTTTTCGGGCATTTCGGGGGAATGTTCCTGGGCTGGGCCTATATTCACTTTATTCTTCCCCGGGTCCAACGCCGCGATCATGACCGGAAACAGTCGAACTCGATGAGGAGAAAGTTCGGTATCCGAGTCATCAAAGACGCGGAGGTCAGCAAGCGGTCTCCCGAAGAGGCTGATTCTCCTTCGTCTGTCAAAAGCACTTTTGTCTCCAAAGATGTTGATGCGATTCTCGACAAAATCAGTGCCGAAGGCATGCAAAGTCTGACTGCGGGAGAGCGGAAACTTCTGGAAAAGAGCAGTCGAAAACTGGGGCGCAAGCTGGACGATCATTGAGAATCGTTTGAGCCATGGATTCGCCTTCGTCGTCATCGGAAATGCCGTCATCGACGTCCGGGATTGGACCGGGCCAGCCGGAGCTTCCGCCCGGACTGCCGGGAAAACGCTTCGGTTCGTTTCTGGGTTATCTTTTTGTGTCCCTGCTCTTTACAGGGTGCGTCTGGCTTGCCGGAAAAACGGGTGTTCGCCTGGCCCTGCGGAGCCTTCCGGCAAGCAGTGAAAACGGCCCCCGAATCCCGGATGGACAATCATTCACTCTGGGGAGCGTGGGGTCTCCCCTTTACCTCGCCGACGGCCCGGAAGGGTTGCGTGAATTTTATCTGAATTTCCCCAATGAAAAAGTCCGAGTTGAAGCGACCCGCCTGTCCGATTACGGAATCCGGCGGGTTTTCGGAAGTCTTGAAATGATGGTGGAGCGCTACGACGCTGATGCCGTGCAGGTCAGGATTTTGTCCGGCTCAATCAGCGGCGCCATCTACTGGATTCACGTCTCGGCTCTGAAGAATTTGCCCAGTCGGCAGATTGGCCGGGACGCGATCATCGACCCGATCCCCACACGATGATTGGGCCTCAGCTGCGCTTTCAAATGGATTTGAGTCGCTTCCATATTGCGTTATAAATTCACCATTATGGCGGCCCTTTTCACCATCGAGAATTTTTTCAGTCTGCTGATGTTGATCCTTTTGCAGGCTGTTCTGGGATTTGATAACCTCTTGTATATTTCTCTGGAATCGCAGCATGTTCCCGGGAACAAAAGGAGGTTTGTGCAGCAAACCGGAATTGGTATAGCTGTCATTCTGAGAATCGGACTGTTGTTTGCCCTGATTCATCTCATCGAAAACGTCGAAAACCCGCTCGTGGCATTTCAATTCCACTGGGTGGAGGGCTCGTTCACTCTCCACAGCATGATTATCCTGTTGGGAGGTATTTTTATTCTCTACACCGCGGTGAAGGAAATTTTTCACATGATGATGCTGGGGACCAGCAACGGTTCCGGTCACGATATGCCGAAGCGTTCCGTCTCTTCTGTCATCGTCTGGATCGTCATTATGAATCTGGTTTTCTCTTTTGACTCAATCCTCAGTGCAATGGCATTGACCAAAGAGTTTGCCGTCATGGCGACGGCCATTGTGATCGGCGGCGTTCTCATGATCTGGGTGGCGGAAGGAGTGTCTCGTTTTTTGCGGAAAAACCGCATGTATGAGGTTTTGGGATTGTTCGTGTTGTTGATCGTTGGAATTATGCTTCTGAGCGAGGGCGCCCATTTGGCCCATCTCGCCTTTTTCGGATTCCCGGTTCACCCCATGACCAAGACCACCTTTTATTTTGTATTGGTTGTCCTGGTCCTGACTGACATGGTGCAGAGTCGCTACCAGAAGCGGCTTCTCCTCAAGCAGGAGATGCGATTGAATCAGAAAAGCAAGGAATGAGACCTGTTTTCGTTGATGACTTTCGTTTTCGAATTATCCCAGGGCCAATCTGGCGGATTCAGTGACACCGCAAACCGTTTCATCCAGTAGCAAATCATCTGTTTCGATGGCCAAATCTGCCACTGATTGATACAGTTGATCCCTTTCCTCAAGGAGTTTGCTTATCGTCTCCAGCGGGTCGTACGTCGCCACGAGCGGCCGATTCTGGTTCCTGATCACCCGGTCAATGATCACCTCAACAGAGGCCTGTAACCAAATGACAAAGCCTGAAGCCTTCAAAAGCTCGCGGTTCTTTTTCCTCACAACGATCCCGCCTCCGGTGGCAACGACCCGTCCGTGGGCTCCCCGAAGGCATTTTTCCAATGCCTCCGTTTCCAGATTGCGGAACGCCTCCTCCCCTGCCTGGGCAAAAATTTCAGGGATCGAAATCCCTGCTGCCCCAACAATCTGATCATCCGTGTCCACAAATTGAAATCCCAGGCTGCGAGCCACTTTCCTGCCCACCGTGGTCTTTCCCGTTACCATGAATCCCACGAGAATCAGATTGTCGGGTCGGGAATGGTTCTTTTGATTGGCACTCACAATTTTGGTTGAGCATAGCGGGAACTCACGGAAGATAAAACTTCTTTCAACTGTTTTTTGATGCTGACCGAAATTGCGGACACCCAATCCGAAGAAGCCACCAGAGAGGCAGTCCATCGCGCGGTATCCCTCCTGCAGGCCGGTGACATTGCGGCGCTTCCGACCGAGACTGTTTACGGGCTGGCCGCTGACGCCTTGAATCCCCCCGCTGTCGAAAAAATTTTTCAGGCAAAACAGCGCCCTTATTTTGACCCGCTCATCGTTCATCTGCCGCACAAAAATTCCTACGCAGAATTCACCCTGGTTCCCGAAGAAGTTAAGAAGCCGATCATTCAACTCATCGAGACCTTCTGGCCGGGACCGCTTACTTTGATTTTACCTCGTAAACCGGTGATTCCCGATGTGGTCACGGGAGGGCTGGCAACTGTGGCGGTTCGGATGTGCCAACACCCGATCTTCCATCGCATCATCAAAAATTTCGGAGGTCCCGTTGCCGCGCCGAGCGCCAACCGCTTTGGTTGCCTGAGTCCGACATCGGCGGACGCGGTAATGCGACAACTGGAGGGTCGAATCCCGCTGATCGTTGACGGAGGCGCCTGTGGAAGAGGTCTGGAATCGACCATTGTCCGAGTCACCGACGGCGAAGCAAAGCCCCAAATCGAGATTTTGCGACCCGGACCGGTGACCGTGGAGGAGCTGAAACCTTTCGGAAAAGTGATTCTGACGGAACACAACCTTGAAGTCGAAAAGTCAAATCCCGAGGCCCCGGGAATGTTGGCTCATCACTATGCCCCTTCGACTCCGCTGAGGCTGTTGAATTCTCCCCGTGATTTTACCCCTGAAGAGGGAAAACGCTATGGCCTGCTCAGCTATCGAGGTCAGGAAAAAGATGGATACATCGATCTGTATCATTGGGAGGAAATACGGGTGCTGAGTCCGGGATCCGGGCGAATCGCTGAGGCAGGAATTCGATTTTTTCACATGCTCAATCAATTGGATCAAATGGGGCTCGACGAAATTGTCGCCGAACCGGTTCCTGATCGCGGGGTCGGAAAAGCCATTTTGGAAAAGCTTCGCAAGGCCGCTATCAAGGGGTGATGCGGGATAGGCATCCCCTCATCCGGATGGCAACTGGAATCCCGCCCCGTTCACTTGGGAAGCTCATCAAAGCGGAACAGGCAACAACCGAGATCCAGTGTGTTCTTGTTGCGACGGAGATGTTGCTGAAGATCTTCCGCAATTCTGTAGACCCTCTGTTGTCCCTGTTTTTCACAATTCACGAGGGACGCATCCTTCAACACCCGCAGGTGCTTGGATGCATTATAGGGTGTCAGGGACAGTGATTCAGCCAGATCGCTGACCGTCCGTTCGCGTTTCAGGAGCAGACGAAGGATCCGCAGCCGACTTTCCTCGCCCAGTGCCCGGAGCGCAACAATACAGTCAAAATCTTTCACCGCAACACGATAGAGGCACAGCCTCGTTGATGCAACCGCCCGGGCAGAAGTCATTGGAAAAATTCATCTTCGTTGAAAGAAGGAGGGTTCCAACAAAATATTTGCCTCATCGCGCATATAGGCATAGCCTTTGAGTATAAAAATGCAATTTCGATCCCTCCCCTTTCACTTCAACAGAATCGGCCGCATCTCCTTTGCCTTGAGCATCGCAACCGCGTTTCTGGCCGCAACCGCGTTTCTGGCCAATGGTCACTGTGACACCTTGAGGATCAATGGCTCTACCACGGTGAATCCTCCGGCCGCCGAGGCGGCGGAAATTCTCCGCTCGGAGAAAGGGATGCAAATCGAAGTGGATACTCAGGGTGGCAGTTCGGGTGGCATCTCCATGTTAGGTGACGGATTGGTGCAAATCGGAATGGCCTCCAAACAGGTCAGCGAAGCGGACCGCGCCAAGTATCCCAAAGTTGATTTCAGAGAAATCCAGGTCGGCGAAGACGCGGTGGCCCTGGTTGTATCGAAGGACGTCTGGGATGCGGGCGTCCGATCAATCAGCCAGAAACAAATGCGGGCCGTTTATGAAGGCAGGATCAAAAACTGGAAAGATCTGGGTGGAGCGGACAAGCGGATCGCTTTTTTTAATAAAGAGCCGGGGCGCGGTACATGGGAAGTCTTTGCTCATTGGCTCTATGGCGATTCCAAAAAAGCTCCACCCGTCAGTTTCCTGGAGGTCGGAGGCAACGAAGAGGCCCGCAACAAGGTTGCCTCCACCAGGGGCGCTCTCGCGCAACTGTCCTCTTCATGGGCGGACGGAAAAAGAGTGTTCTCCCTTTCCATCACTCTGGAAGACGGAAGCATCATTTCGCCGACGAACAAAAACATCGCCACCCACCGATACCCGATGAGCCGTCCTCTGTTTCTCCTGACCAATGGCGATCCGAAAGCCGAGGCCAAAACCTTTGTGGAATTCCTTCTCAGTGAACGCGGGCAGGCTCTGGTGCGGAAACACGGATATCTCTCTCTCGATCAGTTGAGGGAATGACTGCCCGCGAATGCCTGATTCATGGCCGACACCGAGCACAGCCCTGCCCCTCCGTCATTGCGGAAAGTGGCGTTCTCCCCTCGCAGTTGGACGCGTCTGGCAAGTTTCGCTTTCAGCCTGCTGACGCTGGCATTTCTCTGCTCCATGGTGGGACTTTTTGCCTGGCAAAGTTTGCCCGTGTGGAAACAGGAGGGAATCGGCTATGTCACGGGGGAAAAATGGTATTTCCGGCAGCAAGAATTCGGCGCATTGGCCATGATATACGGCACTTTTGTCGTCTCTCTGGTGGCCCTGCTCCTTGCCGCCCCCGTCGGCGTGGCCTCGGCGCTGTTCACTGTGGAAATCCTGCCCGCTCATCTGCGTCTCTTGGTGAAGGCTACCGTAGAGTTGTTGGCCGGAGTGCCCTCGGTCGTTTATGGTTTGCTGGGCATCCTTTTCCTGCGCAACTGGATTTACATCGGACTGGAACGCTTCGATTTGCTGAGTGGTGACACCCTTCTCACCGCGGGCATTTTGCTCGGCATCATGATTTTGCCCACGGTCATGACCTTGAGCGACGATGCCCTGGTCGGTGTGGCTTCGGCTCAGCGACTGGCGGCCAGAGCTCTGGGCCTGACCCGCGCGGAAACCGGAATCTTCGTGGGTCTGGCTCAATCGTGGCGAGGCATCCTCACGGCACTGCTGCTGGCTATGGGCAGGGCTCTGGGCGAAACGATCGCGGTATTTCTCGTGGTAGGTCGCCGGGACAATGCTCTGCCAGAAAATTTCTTTTCACTGCAAGCACTCATCGAAGCGGGCCAGACCCTGACCAGTAAACTGGGTGGTTAGAGACCAATATCTCCTATGGAGATCCGCTTCACTGGGGCGCGATCACAGGCCTGGGTCTGATTCTGTTGGTGATCGTTGCTGCGATCACCTGGCTGAGTGTCCGTTTCACGCGAAGAAAGGGGGAGTTCGATGCGCCGCAAATTTGATCACCTGTTCACCTTGGCCAGCGGCCTTTGCGCCGTTTTCTCCGTGGGCATTCTCCTGTTCATCGTGGCCGCGATTACGTGGCGCGGCATGGGAGCGGTTTCATGGAAATTTCTCACTGAACAAATTCGGCTGGTTGGCGCGGACGGAGGGATTTTTTACAACATCGTCGGCACCCTCATTCTCATGGCAACCGCCTTTCTGGTCAGTGTCCCCGCTGCCACCGGCCTGGCTCTGGTTCACAGCGTTTACCTGAAAAGTGAAAGGGCCAGAGACCGGCTCTGGCTTCTTCTTTCCGTAATGAACGGGGTGCCATCCATTCTGTTTGGCATCTTCGGACTCATTGTCTTTGTCAAACTGTTCGGGTGGGGGAAATCATGGCTGGCCGGCGGTATACTGCTGGGGCTGATGATTCTCCCAACGGTTGCGGTGGCTCTGATCGAGAAGATCAAAAGCTTACCCCGTGCCTATCTGGAGACAGCAGCCGGCCTCGGGCTGAGCCAGCCCCAGATCGTCTGGTCGGTGATTCTGCCCCAAAGTATCGGCGGACTGATGACCGGCTCCCTGATCGGACTGGCACGCGCCGCCGGAGAGACTGCCCCCATTATGTTTACCGCTACGATTTTTTCCGGAGCCAACATTCCGCACGGGATCAGGGACAGCCCGGTTCTCTCGTTACCCTATCATATTTTTGTTCTGGCTCAGGATTCGCTGGACCCGGCTGCCGGGGAGAAACTTTGGGGATCGGCCCTGGTCCTGCTGGCGCTCATTTTCAGCTTGAGTCTCCTGGCATTGCCCGCCCGACTCCGTATCCACGAGGAAGCCCGACATGACTGAACCCATCCCCGCGGACCAGGAGAGGTCGAACATACTCGAAACACGCAAGCTGAGTGTAGCCGCCGGAAAACGGAAGATCCTCAGTGACGTTCACCTGCAAATCAAAGCTCGACAGATTTTCGGTTTGATTGGACCATCAGGCGCCGGGAAAAGCACCGTGCTTCGCTGCCTCAATCGTCTGACGGATCTGGACCACGGCCTTCGCGTTCGTGGTGAGGTTCTTCTGCACGGCCGATCCATCCGCCACCGGGAGGTCAACGTCGACGAGCTTCGCATGAAAATCGGTACCCTTTTTCAGCAACCAGTGGTGTTTCCCACCAGCATTTTGAAAAACGCGTTGTTCGGGGTGCGCCGCCATAAGATCGTGCCCCGCCATGCCTGGCCCGCCACCGCGGAACGAGCTTTGCGGGAGGTCGCCCTTTGGGAAGAAGTGAAAGACCGCCTTCGAGATCCGGCCAGAAAACTGTCCGTGGGCCAACAGCAGCGCCTTTGCCTCGCCCGGACTCTGGCGGTTAATCCGGAAATAATCCTCATGGATGAACCAACCAGCGCTCTGGATCCGAAGTCAACACTGGCCATCGAAGGCTTGATCGGCAAACTGAAAACATCCCGGACAATCGTGTTGGTAACGCATCAACTCAGCCAGGCGCGACGGCTCTGTGATGAAGTCGCCTTCGTAACCGCGCAACCCGACGGAATTGGAAAAATCGCCTGCTCAGGCACGACGCAGGCCATTCTTGATCGCACTGATCATCCCCTGCTCAATGACTTTCTCCAGACCGAGGCAGAGGCGGACGCGACTTGTTGCTCGGACGATGATTGCCCCTGATCCAAAGTCGGACCGCCCCATCCATCATCACTTGGTTCCGCCCGCCCGGTAAAAAGGCAAGTCTGCCCGGCAGCCATCGAAACTTTATCGTTTCTAACCCGCCGATTCCAGCTACAGTATCACTCAAACAAGGCCCGTTCATTTCATGCCCAGAAATTCCAACAACCACAAGATTCCGAAAATCACGGTCGGTGACTTTTATGAACGCCACGCCAAACAGTTAAAGATGCAACTCGTCGGAACTGATCGCGGGTTTGACCGGCTGATCAAAGAACCCACCGTCAATCGACCAGGCCTCGCCCTGACTGGCTTCTATACCTACTTCGCCGTTCACCGGATTCAGGTTATCGGGAAAGCGGAACGCTCTTTTCTAAAATATCTTCCCGAATCAGAAGTCCAGGAACGCTTCCGTAATCTTTGCAAAAAAAATATCCCCTGCATCGTTGCCAGCCGGGGAGACGCACTTCCAAAGAGCCTGATCCAGATCGCCAATCAGGCGGGCATATCCGTCTTTCAGACATCCAAGGTCACCATGAAATACATTAATGCCGCCACCGTCCGGTTGGAATGGGATTTTGCCCCGATTTCAACCGAACACGGTTGCATGGTCGATGTGATGGGAATCGGAATTCTCATTCGTGGATCCTCTGGTACCGGCAAGAGTGAAACAGTTTTGGCCCTTCTCCGCAGAGGCGCCAGCCTGGTAGCCGACGATATGGTCCGCATCCGGAATATCGAAGGAAGAGAGCTCATCGGGACAGCGCCGGAATTGGGTCGCAGCCACATGGAGGTCCGCGGACTGGGAATCATCAACGTGGCTGCGCTTTTTGGGGTGGGAACCTTTCGAACAGAAAAACGTCTCGACCTCGTCGTCTCCCTCATCCCTGCTGCCGAATTGAACGAAGTCGATCGAGTTGGGCTGGACAGGAAAAGCGTTCCCGTTCTCGGCCTGAAAGTTCCTCACGTGGAACTCCCGGTCGCCCCCGGACGTGACATGGCTCAGCTCATTGAAGTGGCGGCCCTGGATCAGAAATTGAAATCACTCGGGCACGATTCAGCCGTCGAATTCAATAAGAAGCTCTTGAAAAAGATGAGGGAGCAACGAAAGCCGGTCGTCTGAACACCCTCCTATAGATCGTAAACAAATAGGATAAACCACTGGCAACCAATAACTTATGGCAACTTGCACGGTTACGATACCGAACGAGGAAGGGCTTCATGCCCGGCCGGCGGCGAAGTTTGTCAAAGTGGCTAACGGTTTTTCCAGTAATATTCTTGTCCAGAAAGATGATGAAGAAATTAATGGGAAGAGCATCATGGGGCTGATGATCCTTGCTGCCGCGAAGGGCGAGGTGATCACCATTACCGCCGAAGGAAAGGATGAGGCGGCCGCGCTGAAAAGGCTCTCCCAACTGGTCAGCAGCGGGTTTTCAACTGATTGAGCAAAATTAAATGATCAGGTTGATCCATTTTCCGTATTTGGATTGATCCATTGGGACGGACTTGAATTCGGTTCATTCGGGAAGTTGTCCATAATATTTCATCTTTTAAACCGTTGTACCTTTCTTAATCTAATTGATGAGTCGTCCCGCGCTGAAACAGGAAATTCGATTGCAGGGGCTCGGCGCCTCCCCCGGCATCGCTTCCGGCCCCGCGGAATTCGTGGGAAGAGCGGTAGAGGAACCCGAACACCTTCAGATTTCGGAAGGCGAGGTGGAAAGCGAAAAGGAGAGTCTGGCAGCCGCTTTCAGGGCGACGCGTAGTCAGATTCTCAAACTGCAGAAGCAAATTGACAGTTCTTCTGATGAGTCAGGAATCTTCGACGCCCATCTTTTGTTTCTGGAGGACCCCACCGTTACGGACGAAGTGATTCGCCTGATCCAGTCGGAGTTCAAATCAGCTGCCTGGGCCTATTCCACCGTGATCAAGAGGTATATTGAGTCACTCAGAAAAACCGCGGACACCTACCTTCGCGAAAGGGCCATCGACATCGAGGACGTGGCACAGCGGGTTCTGAAGAATCTCCAGTGGCCAGACGGGAAGTGGCAGCAACTGGCTATCACTTATGAGCAGCCCATTGTGTTCGCACATGATCTTTCGCCTTCTGAAACCGTGGGACTCGATCGAACTCATGTGCGGGGTTTCGCCACGGAAACGGGCAGTTTCACATCACACTCAGCGATCATGGCTCGCTCCCTGAATTTGCCCGCGGTAGTGGCTCTTCACACTTTTCCTGAGAATTGTTCCCCTGGAGACACGGTCCTGATCGATGGATACCATGGCCTCGTCATCCTGAATCCTTCACCGCAAACCCAGCAGGAATACCAGAAACTCGCTCAACAGGAATCCAGGTTGTCAAAAGAATTGAAGAGCCTGACAAGCGCTGAAACCCGCACCGCGGATGGGAGAAAACTCACCCTTTCCGCCAACATCGAATTTCAGGAGGAACTGGATGATGTTTTTGTTCAGGGCGCCGAAGGAGTGGGCTTGTTCCGAACGGAATTTTTGTACCTCGAAGACGCAGAATCGAGAAATGAAGATCGCCAAACGGAGATTTATTCCAAAGTTGCCAAATCCACGGCGCCCCATGGGGTGATCATTCGCACGGTCGATATTGGGGGAGACAAGTTCTGCCCGGAACTCTATGGCAACCCCGAACCCAACCCCTTTCTGGGATGGCGCGGTATACGGCTGAGCCTGGATAACAGGGACGAATTCAAGATTCAGATTCGGGCCATCCTCCGGGCAAGCGCCTGCGGGAAAGTAAGGGCCATGTTTCCCTTTGTTTCGCACATGGAGGAAATTTTGCAGGCCAATCAGGTGGTTGATGAATGCAAAAATGAACTGAGGAAAAAAGGGATCGCTTTTGACGAAAAAATCGAGGTTGGAGCCATGATCGAGATTCCCAGCGCCGCCTTGATTACCGAACACATGGCCAAAGTAGTCGACTTTTTCAGTATCGGAACAAATGATCTGGTTCAATATACCACCGCGGTTGACCGCGTGAATGATCGGGTCGCGAATCTATATCGGCCAATGCACCCATCCGTCATCTCTCTGATTGAAACCACGGTAAAGGCTGCCCACCACCACGGAATCTGGTGTGGAATTTGCGGTGAAGCGGCCAGTGATCTGACCATGACACCCATTTGGGTGGGCCTGGAGATTGATGAGCTTTCCGTCGGGGCGGCCCAACTGTTGAAAACGAGGCGGGCCATTTCCCGCCTGGATACCGCGGTGTGCCGCGAGTTAATCAATCAAATCCACCAAACCGGGCGAGCCCGAGACGTGGAGAAGATTTGCGATCAGATGGCTCGGTCCGCCTATCCGGAAATGCTGCTCTAAGAGACTGTTGACGATTCCCTATTTACCCGGAAATTACTCACCATTTACCAATGCAGGGCCTTTCAAAGAAAAAAAATCCTATCATGGCCCGCCCTGATTGCCGAATCAGAGGTCGGCAGGCGGGTCGATTTGCGTTTTGTATTTCCGTTATCCTGCTCACCACGGTGACTCGCAACGGCTTTGCACCGGACCTGAAATTCCCCTCGCTTCCCTTCTTCAATCGCAAAGGCGATACCCTTAAAGAGACGGGTAACGCACCCAACGGCCCCGGCGGGATGTGCATTCTCCCTTCCGGAGAAACCATCATTTCGTGTCATCAATTTTTTCATCCGCAGTTCAACGTGATGAAAAAATCCAGAAAAGGAGACTGGGTGCCCTTTCCTAATGCCGAAATGAACACACCGGGAAGCGGGGCTCCCGTGATCCTCGACTCTGTGCTGGGCGTTGCCTGCGACAGTAAAGGAGTGGTTTGGATGCTGGACAATGGTCGTCGCTCGGATAAGGCGCCCAAGTTGGTGGCATGGGATTCCAGGCGCAATGAACTGAGGAGGATCATTACCATCACCAGCGTAAATCAGGCGTCTTTCTTAAGAAATCTGGTCATCGATCCCGTCGCGCCGTTCATCTACATATCCGATCCCGCTGATGGAATCAATTCGGCAATTGTCGTAGTCGACCTGACCACAGGACTGACTCGCCGTGCCTTGGAAGGACACCGCTCCGTTCAAATGGAACACAACGTCTCCATTGAACTGGATGGGAAAAAAGTGGAGGTCCGCCGTCCCGACGGCAATATTGCCACCCCCTTGACAGGCGTCAGCCCCATCGCGATCGACCGCAAAGGACGCTGGCTTTATTATGGCCCGCGCAACGGCTCCACGCTTTACAAAATCCAGACTGAGTTCCTTCGCCGGGTGGATCTTCCTCCTCACGCGATCGCAGCCAAAGTTGAAGGCGTTTCGCCGAAACCCATTTGCGACAGCATGGCGATTGATTCCCGCGACCGGATTTATTTTGGCGATATTTCCCGTGGTTCCATTGATTACGTAAAACCTGAAGACCAATACCTCGGCCTCCGCATTCATATTTCCGATCCCCGAATCATCTGGCCGGGAGGCCTCCTGATAGGTCCCGACGGGAATCTTCATTTTTTCAGTAGCCAACTGAATCGGAGCAGTTTTTTTAATGGGGGAAAAGATGTGACCAGCCCGCCCTATCATCTGTTTTCAACCAAACCACAGCCCGCACCGCGATTTGGATTCCCCAAATAGTTCCAATCCTCTTTCATGCCCACGATTCTTGATACTCTCAAAAAGGGAGCCATCTGGCTGGAGAAGCAGGGCATCGATGAGGCACGGCTCAATATGGAGCATCTCATTGCCCACTTGCTGGCCTGCGACCGAATGCAACTCTACATCGATTTTGATCGTCCTCTGACCGACGCGGAACTCGATGAACTTCGTGAATTGACGAAACGACGCGCCGGTGGCGAACCGCTACAGCACATTCTTGGAACGGTGGAATTTTGTGGCCTGGAATTTTTCTGCGACAATCGAGCCCTCATCCCCCGCCCCGAGACGGAGGAACTGGCCGCTCAAGTGGCCCAATTCACCATCCCCGGAAAACCGGACATTTTAGATGTCGGATGTGGCTCAGGGGTCCTGGGGCTGTCTTTGCTGCATCTTTTGGCAGATCGGGAGCCCTCATTGGTGTTGGGCGATATTTCCCGTGACGCGCTCGATCTGGCCAGTGAAAACGTGGACAAACTGCAACTCGGGCCAAAAAACATTCAGCTGATCGAAACGGATCTTTTTTCCAATGTCAGCGACACCTTTGACCTGATCGTGGCGAATCTCCCCTATGTTTCCAATGAACAGCGCAGTCACCTCAGTCCGGAAGTTCAATGGGATCCGGATACAGCTCTCTACGGCGGAGAAGAGGGAACCGAACTCATTCAGCGTTTCCTGGAAGAGGCGCCCTCCCGGCTCAACCCCGGCGCGGTGTTGGCCATTGAATTTGGAATCGGTCAGGGAGACACCCTCAAAACCTTTGCGGATTCCCGCGGGCTGGGAAATCTTGAAACGCTCCGGGATCTCAGTGGCGTTGAACGATTTCTTTTCGCTACTCAAGCAGCGTAATACTGCTAGCTTCACGAGGGAAAAATCATGATAGAAAAATTCGTTGTACACGGTGGAAAACTTCTGGAAGGAAGCGTCAACATCAGCGGCTCCAAAAATGCCTCTCTTCCGATCCTGGCAGCCACTCTGCTCACCAGGGAAAAGTGTGTCATCCGCCGGGTGCCGGACGTCTCTGACACCAACTACATGCTCCAGATTTTGCAGAATCTGGGGGCCGAAGTGGAACGGGCCAGCGGAACCGTGACGGTCAGTTGCAAGAAGCTGAAATCGTTCGAGGCGCCCTACGATCTGGTCAGGAAAATGCGGGCATCGGTCTGCGTCATGGGTCCACTCCTGGCCCGGCAAAACCGGGCGGACGTGTCCATGCCCGGAGGCTGCATTATCGGAGATCGCCCCATTGATCTTCACCTGAAAGGATTCGGCAGTCTGGGAGCCGATGTGCAGGTGGATGGCGGCAATGTTCACATTGAAGCACGCTACGGGCTCGAGGGAGAACGGATTGATATGCATGGCAAACACGGGGCCACGGTATTGGGAACGGACAACATCATGATGGCCGCCGTTCTCGCAAAGGGCACTACGGTAATCGAAGGCGCCGCCTGTGAACCGGAGGTAGTTGATCTCGCGGATTTTCTCAATGGCATGGGCGCGAAAATCACCGGGGCGGGAACCAGCGTAATCGAAATCCAAGGCGTAAAAGAATTGGGAGGAGTGAAGCACACCGTCATTCCCGACCGAATCGAAGCAGGAACTTTTCTGGTGGCCGGCGCCATGGCCGCCCAAGAGAAAATCACCTTGAAGCGGGTTCATCGCCAACATCTCAACTCGGTGATTGCCCTGCTCGAAAGTTGCGGATGCACCATCAAAGGGACAGATAAGACCCTGACGATTTTCCCTTCCGGAAATCCCGTCGGCGCCAACATTACCACCGAACCTTATCCGGGATTTCCCACGGACATGCAGGCCCAAATGTGCGCGCTGTTTTCCACCACTCCCGGTATCAGCGTGGTGAAGGACACGATTTTTCCCCAGCGTTTCATGCACGCTTCGGAGATGAAGCGGATGGGCGCCCACATCGAGGTTGACGACGGAACAGCCGTGATCAATGGAGTGGAAAAACTAAGCGGCGCACCCGTGATGGCCAGCGATCTCCGGGCATCCGCCGCCCTGGTTCTGGCAGCGCTGACTGCCAAAGGCACGACCGAAATCGGACGCGTTTATCACATTGACCGGGGCTATGAAAACATCGATGATAAACTCACCGATCTGGGAGCTGAAATCGAAAGGGTTCCCGGGGACGTGTAAACAAGATCATGAAATCAGCTCAGGCTCGTTTATTTTCCATTTTTCTCCTGTTTCCGGTTTTTACCGCAACAGCCCGCGCCCAGCAGAAAATCACCCCGGCGACTGCTCCGCGGACTGTTTCCAAACTGGATTTGCAGGAGGGAGACACCCTTGTCTTTCTGGGCGATTCCATCACCCATCAATGTCTTTATACTCAATACATTGAGGATTTTTTCTACACCCGATTTCCCGATCGACATATTCATTTTCACAACGCGGGAGTCAGCGGAGATCAGACCACTGACGCCCTGACCCGTTTCGAGGATGACACCGCCAAATTCAAAGCCAAATACGTCGCCATCCTTCTCGGGATGAACGACGGACATTACCAGGATTTCTCTCTCGAAACCTTCCATACCTACACTGCGGGAATGGAAGAGATCATTGCCCAAATCCGCAAAAGTGGAGCCATCCCGATCGCCCTTTCCCCAACCATGTTTGACCATCATCAACTGGCGCTTCAACTGAAAAACAACCCCAAGTTCCGCTTCCGCAATCTCCCCTTTTCCAGCCAATACAATTCTCTCATGGCCTTCTACGGCGCCTGGCTGCGTGAAACCGCCGGCGCCGATCATATCCCCTTTATTAATTTGTGGGGACCGCTCAATGATTTCACCTCCACGGGACGGAGAACGAATCCCGATTTTTCACTGGTCGAAGACAGCATCCACCCCGGAGGCGCAGGTCATGTGATCATGGCCTGTTCGATTCTTTCGCAACTTCCTCCCACCCGTCGCACCGTAAGTAACATCTCCATCACTCACTCAGGAAAAAACTGGAAAAGTTCGAAGGGAGTCACCAATCTCAAAGTCTCCGAAAATGCCGACAAAGTCAGCTTCACTTTTCTGGCTTCATCGCTGCCCTGGGTGGTTCCGCCCGGATTATCCGATTACGAGATCAGCCGGGGCGAAACCACTCCCGCTTCACTCGGATACAAACTGACTGCGGCAGGTCACCGTCTCAGTAACGAACGTCTCCGCATCGCCGGACTCGCGCCGGGCGCCTACCAACTGACCATCGATGGCAAACCCGTTGGCAAATTCAACCACCTGGCTCTTGGCTCAAAAGTGGAACTGCAAGCCAACAGCAATACGCCGCAGTATCAGCAGGCCATGAGCGTCGCCGTTCTGAACCGTGAACGCAACGACAAAGCGGTCCGTCCCATGCGGGACACCTGGGCCCGCATCAAGGGGCTGCGCCGTAAAAATGACGAGGTCCTCTTTCAAAAAACCTACCCCGAGTTGCTTCAGAGGATAAAAGAACTGCAGGAAGCGGCCGCCGTTTACGAGGGAAGGATTTATCAGGCCGCCCACCCACAAGCCCGGACATACCAACTCAACAGGGTTCAGCCAACAGGCAAACAGGGTTGAATTTCTGGTGAAACAAGACGTTTATCGGGCAGCAGAGAGAACGCTGGTTTGCTCATTGTTTCAGACTGCCGTCTTCGAGTCGAAAAATGCAGTCAGCCATTTCCTCCGCCTCAGCCCGACTGTGGGTGATATGAAGGGTGGTGATGTCATTTTCCCTGACCATCCGCCGGATGAGATCCCGCATTTCTCCCTGGGTATCTTCGTCCAGGGCGCTGAGGGGTTCGTCCAGACAGAGGATTTGGGGCCGCACGGCAAGTGCCCTTCCCAGGGAAACCCGCTGGCGTTCACCGCCACTGAGTCCGTAGGGTTTCCGTTTCAGCAGGGACCTGATCCCCAAACAATCGGCCAGTTCCTCCACCCGTTCGGCGATCTCTTTTCTGGACCATCTCTGAATGCTCGGGCCGAAAGAAAGGTGTCCCTGAACGGTCATGGTGGAGAAAAGAGTGGTATCCTGCGGAACGAAGTCGATTCCGCGTGCGCCCGCCCGGGCGTGGGTGACGTCGTACCCATCGAAAAACACTTTCCCGCTGAGCACTTCTTTCAGACCACAAATGGCTTCCAGAACCGTTGTTTTCCCGCTGCCGGTTTTCCCCATGAGAACGCCATACTGTCCCTTCGGAATCTCTAAGGAAATGTCTGACAAGCAGAAATCACCGGCCCTGACATGAAGCTTTTCAAGCCTAATCATGGTAAAAATCCTCTCTACTTCCCTTGTCCCACATTCTTACCGCCACCAGAACAATGATGGCGATGGTCACCATCATCAGCGAAACCACCACGGCGCCCTCCAGATTTCCAACGCTGACTTCCAGAAAAACGCTGGAGGAAAGCACTTCGGTTTTTCCCCGAATGGCGCCGGCAAACACAAGAATCGGACCAAACTCCCCCATGGCTCTGGTCCAGGCCAGGGTTCCGGCGGTGGAGATTCCCCGCCAGGCTTCCGGAACGACAATGAAACAGAATGCCCTGCCCCGGTTGCATCCCAAAGTCAACGCAACCTGCTCGGCCCTCGGGCTGATCTGGTCAAAAGTATTCCGCATCGTTCTTACCGCAAACGCGCAGGCAACGGTAAATTGTGAAAGGATCACGGCGGGAACATTATAGGTAAAATTACCTCCCAGCATCTTTTCAAAGCTGGGCCCCCAGGGCGGCATCTTGTTGAACAGAAGCAGGAGACTCAGTCCGACCACCAGAGGAGGGAGCACGATCGGGATGTCCAATACCGCATCGATCAGCGTTTTACCTCTAAATTGATAGCGTGACAAAAGATACCCGGTGGGTACTGCCACGAGAATGGAAAGAATCGCCGTCACCGTGCAGGTGACCAGGGTCAGGCGGACCGATGATCGAATGTATTCGTTCCGCAGAATGCTGGATATTTCCCTGACGGAAACATTGGTGGACGTATACCAAACATCCGCCACCAACATCCCCAGGATCAGCAGAAGGTAAATCCCCGAAACTCCCAGAATAGCAGAATAGAATGGAAAATCAGATCTGACTTTTGGAGTAGGCGACTTCACCTTGTGAGGAGATTGGACTTCGAAACTATTTCCTGTTCGCAGCGGGAACCCCCCTCCGTTTCCTTCGGTCCGCGGCGGTGTCATGCAACTCCCAGCGAAACCCGAACTTGAGAAAGCGCGATTTTCCTTCTTCCGAAAGACAGGTATCGAGGAAGCGGCTCATCAATCTCGGGAATTTGGTTTTGTTAGCAACCGCGTATGGCTGGGTGGCGATTGCCTCCGGCCGGTGAATCCCCAGGACCGTAAACTTCTTGCCGGTACTGGCCGAGGCCAGGGCGTTGCTCCGGTAAACGATGACCACGTCGAGAGAGCCCGCCTTGATTTGGTTGACTAGAAAATCCCCCGTGGGGGAGTCCATTTTTAAGTTCCCCGAATCTATGATTTTTTGATAAAGCCCTTACTTTTCCAGGAGAATCTTCGTCAAAAACCCCAGAGCTGACTTCTCCGGGTGAGCCAGCCCCAGACGAATACCGGGTTTCGTGAGATCCTCCAGTGTCTTGATTTTCCTGGGATTTCCCTTGTCCACAATCATGACCATTTCGTTGGCGGAAACCACCGTGCTTTTTTCAAAGCGGTCGTCAACCTGCGCCATAAATTTCCGGTCACAGGAAAAATAGGCATCCGGCTGCTCGCCAGCTTTCATTTGAGAAACGAGAACGCCGCATCCGTTATATACGGGATTGATTTTGACTCCCTCTCTCTTTTCAAAGTTAGCGATTGACTGTTGAATCGCCGGACGCAACATGGCGCCCGAATAGAGAAGGATCTCCGGCTCTTTTGCCCAGGCGTCCCCTTTGGAAATCTCAAACCCGTAGTTCTTGAATACCGGGAGGCCTTTGTCCCTGGCCGTCAGATACCGGCAAAATTGAAGTGCCTCGGTCGGATGACTGGTCGCCTTGGTAACGGCGATGGTAACGTCCTTCTTTTCGGCATCAAACTCGGGGAGCGACACGAAGTCCACCTCCGGATATTGACGGCTGATGATGTCCCAAAGAATGACCGCATCGACCGTTCCGAGCTTGATGGCATTGGCCAGTTCATTCACGGTGGGAAAGGTCACGGTGGGTTTGAATCCTTTCCAGAAACCATTCTTTTCCAGAATCTTTTTGGTAAACTTGCCAATGGAGGCGGCCTCGGGGTTCCCTATACCCACCCGGAGACCTTTTCGTTTCAAATCGCCCAGTTTTGTAATTCCTTTGGGGTTGCCGACAGGCACTCCGATTCCGGCCTTCATCCAGCCGACCAGCATGGTTTCCGCCACCAAGCCGTTTTCCCTGGCCAGATCGGTGTAACTTGAATCCGCCGCCAGGTAAATGTCGGGCGACGACACTTTCATATTTCCCAGGAGGGTGCCCGATCCGGCAAACTGAAGCTGCACTTTTATTCCCATTTCCTTTTCGAATCGCCCGACAATTTTCGATACAGGCTCTTTCATCCCGGCGGCACAAAACATCACCAGGTCGGCATGTTCCTTCCCCTTTTCTCCGGTCTTGCTGCATCCTGTCAGCAGTCCGGCCAATAGCACACTCGTCAAAAAAGTTTTCATTTTATCTCACGACATACATCGCATTCAGGGTTCTTCTTGATTCGGAATTTGTGAAATTCCATGGTTCCAGCGTCAAAAAAAATGAGTTTTCCAGTCTGGACGTCTCCAATTCCAGTGATTTGTTTGATTCCTTCGATTGCCCCGATGTTTGCGGTAAGAGCCGATACTGCACCAAACACGGGGAAGCGGCGCTTCCACCTGGGAGGCAATTCCGGATAGAGACAGGCCAGGCAGGGAGTCGTCCCCGGAATAATGGGTATAACATGTCCCTCCATATTGTACATGGCACAATCAATCAAAGGAATTTTACGACGCACACACTCCCGATTCAACAGAAGTCGTTCCTCAAACAGAGGGGCCGCGCCAAACACGATATCCGCCTGATCCACCAACGACGAGACAT
>Ga0114931_10001896_pt1 | contig 26634 bp, 19 predicted proteins | sample 2SBtaG_FD_89579 | JGI IMG/M metagenome (GOLD analysis project Ga0114931, IMG submission 89579) | Deep subsurface microbial communities from Kolumbo volcano to uncover new lineages of life (NeLLi) - 2SBTROV14_V59a metaG | ecosystem: Environmental > Aquatic > Marine > Volcanic | place: Kolumbo... | reverse complement strand
ATTCGTACTCATAATGGCAGAGCTGAGGCCTTGTTTTACTCCGTTGTGCTTGGCGATGGCTTCGTCAAAATCTTTATAGCGAATTAGATAAAGAATAGGTGCAAATGTTTCTTCCTGTACGATGGGCCATTCATTTTCAACTTCGGCAATGCAGGGCTTGACATAATTTCCCGATTCGTATCCTTCGCCTTCCAGCACACCGCCTTCTACTACGAAGCAGCCCCCCGAGGATTTCACGGCCTCGATGGCTGCGAGATATTTATTTACCGCATCACGGTCAATGAGTGGCCCTACATGCATTTCCTCATCCAGGGGATTCCCGATCTTCAATTGCCCGTAAGCACTGCGGAGCTGTTCTTTCACTTTATCATAAATGCTTTCGTGTATGATTAACCTGCGTGTAGAAGTGCATCGCTGTCCGCAAGTACCCACTGCCCCAAAGACGATAGCCGGAAGCGCCATCTCAAGGTCAGCATTTTCACTAATGATGATGGCATTGTTTCCCCCCAGCTCAAGTATGCTGCGACCAAGGCGTGAAGCTACTGCCGCTCCTACCTTTTTGCCCATTGGGATAGACCCGGTAGCAGAAACAAGGGGCATTCGTTGGTCTCTAGTCATGAGTTGACCCACTTTGTAGTCTCCTACAATCAGGCTTGATACTCCTTCAGGGACACCGTTCCTTTCAAATACATCCTGGATAATTTTCTGGCATGCAATGCCGCAGAGCGGCACCTTTTCGGAGGGTTTCCATACTACAGTATCACCACATACAAAGGCAATCATGGCATTCCATGCCCAAACAGCTACCGGAAAGTTAAAAGCCGAAATAACACCTACCGGACCCAGTGGGTGCCACTGCTCGAAAAGTCGGTGATTGGGTCTTTCAGAAGTGGTCGTTATCCCATAGAGCATGCGGCTTTGACCTACCGCAAAATCACAGATATCGATCATTTCCTGCACTTCCCCCCAGCCCTCCTGAAGGCTTTTGCCCATCTCATAGGAGACCAGACGGCCGAGTTCGTCTTTGTATTTTCTCAATTCATTTGCGATCTGGCGAACCACCTCGCCACGCTTGGGAGCCGGCCAGGTACGCCACTCTTTAAAGGCTTTTGAAGATTGCTCCATAACAAGATTGTATTCCTCCTCCGAAGTTCCCCTCACATGAGCGATGAGCGACCCGTCAATAGGTGTATGTGAAGGATAGCCGTCTCCCTGTCCTTTCAGCCAGTTTTTTCCGGTGCTCACCCCTGAGTTTTCTTTATTAATTCTAAGTTTCTCCAGAAAGGAAAGATCAAAATTTGCTGCCATTTCTTTTAAGATTTTTTATTTGCTGCAAAGGTAGTGACAATGCATAGAATTTATTCCTGTCCGGTGGTTTTAAAATTGTAATTCACGGATCGTTTTCAGGGGGTTGATGCGCTGCAAATCGAGCTCAAAGGTGATATGCTGAAAATAGCTGCTGCCTGTGCTTAGAAATGCCTGTCGTACATTTTGGGTCATCAGCAAAGGGAAATATATTTCCAGTATACCGGAAGATATGCTAAACTGCAAACCGCTTTCCGCCAGCACTTCGGGCACACCGTTGCCGGGTAGCAATGCCATATCGGCAAATAGGAAGAACGGAACTTTCGGAATCGGGATCGTAAGGTTACCCGAAAGCAGCCAGCTTTCGCTTTTTCCGAAGGGAAAGGCAGAGGTATTGACCCTGAATCCACCGTCACCGGGCATCAATTGTCGCGACAAAAGGCCGCTGTTTTCATGGCGGCCAAAGAATAGGCCATCGTATTTGTAGTCCATGTTGCCAGGACGCATACCAAGCTGAGGACGGGCAAGCAGTTGAAGGTGGTTGCTGTTTCCATGCGCCTGATAGTAAGCCGCAAAACCCCGCAAGCGGATGTAACCACCTAGTCCGCGCGAGCGGAACTTTAATGTGGCCGAACTGCTGATTTTTGTATAAGATCCCCCGTTTTCAATTGTGATATCGCCATTGCGGGGGAAGAGCACAAATCGATTGCTCCATTTATATTGCAATTCCAAAATATTGTATTGCTTTTCTTCGATTCGGATATTTTGGGCATCACCTGCATATTCATCCACCCAAAGGTGAATATTTCGCAGCCTGATTATGTGGCTTCGCTGTGCTTTTTCGCCTATTCGTCCAAGTCTTATTTCAAGAAAGGGAGCAAGCTTGCTATAAGATGCTATCAGGTCCTGAACCTGATTGGCCGAAAAGCGTTTGGCACGGAGTCCAATACGAATTTTTCGAAGGGCTTCCTTTCTGAAATTAAAGTCATAGCTGACAAATCCGGTACCTACCCAGTCTTTTGAATTGCGCGAATAGGCCGGGAATAGGCGAAAATGAAACGGCCTGCGCGGGAAAAGGTTATTGTATAGAGCGAGCCCCAGAAAGCCTTTGTCATAATTATTCCAGCCTCCGACAGGAAAAAAGTAAAACTCCCTTTTCTCCGCTTTTTCAAGGCTTCCGAGAAAGTGGGGGCGGGGAATAATCGAGCGCTTAATAAGGCGCTTCGGATACAGGTAATTGTTCCTGCGGTCCGGATCAAATGTCTGCCAGTTACGGTCAATGATAATCTTTGCAGGGACCTGTTTCCCGTCAGCAATGCTGAGCGGTTGCCCGGACCTTAGCCATCGCTTCCACAGGACACTGTCCCCTTGCATTCCGAAGACCGGAACAGGAGCTCTTTTGCCATATTTATTCTTCACTTGCACAAGGTACTTGCCCCTCTCTTTTTTGATCTTTAGCCGCGATTCCGGAGGGAGGTCTTTTTTCATCAGGTCCTGAAAAAACCAATCCAGTGAATCTTTCGCATACTTCCTGAAGACTCCTTCAAAATCCTCCGGTTGTGGGTGCCGGAAGAGCCATTTCTCAAAATACAGATGCATGATCCGGTCAAATTCATCCTGTCCGAGAGCCGCTTCAAGGTGGTTTAGATAAAGGGGCGTTTTGGTGTACACGTCCAGCCCGTAGTTTGTGTTTGTATACTTTTCGGAGGATAGAGTGACGGGCTGATCCGAACCATTGATCCATTTGTCGCTTAGCGCAAGTTGTATCAACTTTTCGCGGTCGAGCCCCTCAAGTCCTGCGAAGCGGGCCAGGTGTAGCAGGCTATTTTTGGCTTTCATTCCGCTCATCATTTCATCTTTTCGGATATTCTTCTCCTTGCGGTAATATCGGTTTTCGTAGTAGCTGTTGATGCCTTCATCCATCCATGGATTTTTTCTCTCATTGCTTCCGAGCATGGCATAAAACCAATTGTGTCCAATTTCATGAAGCAGTACCCGCTGTAGTGCCTGTTTATTACCGCTTTCCCCGATAACGGTAATCATAGGATACTCCATACCGGCACCTGCACTCAGAGCGCCTTCGACTGCGGTGCATTGGGGATATCGATACTTGCCCACCAGGTGGGAGTAATGATGCAGGGAAGAGTCGATATAAACAAGGCTGTTTGCCCAGAGGCTTGCTTCAAGCCCGGTAAAGAGGGCCATCGTTTCGATCGTTTTACCTCCGGGCAAGGTGCTGACACCTTGAAGCACAAAGAATCGCTTGTCGGCAAACCAGGCAAAATCATGCACATTTTCGGCAATGTAATGAAGGGTTTTTCGCTCGTTGGCAGATGCCGGGAAGGAATCCGAATCAAAGGACTCTTCAATCTCAGTAGCTTTTTCTTCAAGTTCTTCCTTGCTCTTCTTTGCTTTTTGAGCAAGCCATTGCAGCTCCTCCCGGTTTTGCAGGCGTCCTGTAGCTCCGACTACATAGTTGGCCGGCAGGCTTATTTCTACATCATATTTTCCAAATTCCGAATAAAACTCTCCCTGATCCCGGTAAGGTATCGGGTGCCATCCATCCCGGTCATAGACAGCCGGCTTTGGGTACCACTGAGTAATTTGGTAAGCCTGGCCTGTGTGCCCCAGTCGAGAAAAAGAAGCCGGAATTTTTACGTGGAAAGGTGTCGCAATATGTATGTGCTCACCGGGTGCGAGGGGTTTCGGCATGAATAGCACGGCAATATCGGGATCCTTTGTGATTTCCCACCTGGCATATGCTCCGTTTATGGTAAAATTGAGGGAGTCGATGCGGCCATAATCCGATAGGGGCGCATCATAAAAACGGGTATCTCCTCGATCCAGCAGTTCTTTAGCAAAGGCACTCTCCTGGCTGCTATATGCATTGGGCCAGAGATGGATATAAATTCGGTCCAATGCATCGGGCGAGTGGTTGATATAGTCCATCTCAATACGGGCATTGAGCTCATGCTTTTGATCATCCAGCGAGACCTTGATCGTATAATTGACTTCCTGCTGCCAGTAATTCTCCTGTGATCGGACAAGTTGGGGAATTAATATGAATATAATTATGTAATAAAATCGCATAGGGAAAACTGCCTTTTTGAAAGAGTGAATTTAAGGCGAAGAGAGATGATTTAAATGAATTTAACGATAATCTTGGCGTACCTTTGCAGAAGCCAGAGGCAATCTTTTCCACCGAATTTTGTTTAAAGCATTTTGAAAAAATGAAGTGTGGATTGTTAACCTTTGAGTAAACACGAATATATGTTTGGAAAAGAACCGGATGAGAACAATATCAATGGCAGCGAGTTTCAATTGGTAATCGAGCGATACGAGTCCATGATGTTTGATGAGCAGGTGGGATTCTTTGAAGAGGATGAGTTCGAATTGATCGTAGATTTTTATGAAGGCCGGAACGAATTGGATAAGGCCATGCGTGCAGCCGAACATGCATTTATTCAATATCCCTTCAGCGCTTATTTTCTGATAAAAAAGGCCGAGCTTCTCTTCGAGGCCAGAGATATCGAAGCTGCCTTTGAAATGCTTAAACGAGCAGAAGTGCTCGATGCCGGTGAAGTTGAAATTCAACTTTTGAAAGCGGATTTGCTCAGCTATCGCGGAGAGTATTCGCAGGCAATTCACTTACTCAAGAAAGTCCAGCAGCAGGTGAACCGGGAAGAACTGCCTGAAGTCTTAATAGCACAGGCTGATATTTATGAAGCCTGGGAAAAGTTCGAGATGGTGTTTCATGTATTGAAGAAAGTGTTATTGATAGAACCGCTCAATGAAGAGGCCCTGCAGCGCATCTGGCTGGCCGTGGACATTAACGAAAAATATGGAGAGAGCATTGAACTGCATAAGAAACTGATCGACAGCGATCCCTATAACTTTTTGGCATGGTACAACCTGGGGCAGGCATACAAAGGCCTCGGACTTTTCGAAAAAGCAGCCGAAGCCATGGAGTACGTTACCCTTATTGATGAGGGGCATGATATGGCCTTTCGCGATCTGGCCGAAATCTGGCTGCGCCTGGATGAACCTCAAAAAGCCCTGGATTGCTTCAGCAGGGTAATAGAGATGGATGAAGAGTATGAAGAGATCTATTTCGGAATGGGGGAAGCCAACGAAATGATGGGCAATTACGGAAAAGCTCGTTATTACTTCCGCAAGGCCATACATCTGGACCCCTATTACAGCGATGCCTTTTTCAGAATCGGGGAGAATTTCAGGAAAGAAAATCGACTTTCGGATGCGATGCAGTCATATAAAAAGGCTCTCAAATTGGAAGGGGATAATATCGAGTATCTGGCACGCTTTGGAGAGGTTTCTCTTGAACTCGGTTTCAAAGAGGAAGCTGTTCAGAATTTCAAAAAAATAATTCGTCTCGAGCCACATGATATTGAGGGCTACCTGCGCCTGTCGAGACTTATGATGGACCTCGGGGAAAGAAGTGAACTGGCCCAATTAATTAACGAAGCAATTGTTTCCGTTGGCGAAGATCCCCGTTTGTTATATGTATTGGGTGCTGCCCTCATGGCCGAAGGTAAAAGGCAGCAGGCGCTCGTTTTAATCACCGAAGCGCTTGATAAAGACTTTCGCAATTATCCTCTGCTCTTTGAGATGCATTCACCCCTCATCCACGACCGGGATTTGCTCGATCTTATTGACCTTTTTAAGGAAAAATGACCCCTCGCTGAAAATTTTTCATTAAGAATAGGCGCTGTGCAATTACTTTTGAGGCAGAATATTTCTTCATGATAAAAAAATATCTGCTTCTGGTATTAAAAGGCATGGGCATGGGGGCCGCAGATGTGGTTCCCGGTGTATCGGGTGGTACCATTGCTTTTATATCCGGAATTTATGAAGAGCTTATCTTTTCACTCAAATCTATTGATGCAAGCGCATTATCGCTTTTCTTTCGTGGCCGTTTCCAGGAATTCTGGAAACATATCAATGGTTCTTTTCTCCTGGCGGTATTTGTCGGAATCATCATCAGCGCACTCTCTCTTGCCGGGTTGATATCCTATTTGCTTACAGCGTATCCCGTGCTAATATGGTCTTTCTTTTTTGGTCTGATTGTCGGATCGGCCATCATGGTAGGTAAAAAAGTAAGAAAATGGACATTAGGTACCTGGACAGCTCTTCTGGCAGGAGCGGCTCTTGCCTGGAGCATCACATCAATGGCACCAACCCATACACCTGATGCCGCTTGGTTTCTCTTTCTAAGTGGAATGATTGCTATTTCGGCCATGATTTTACCCGGAATATCCGGTTCCTTTATTCTTTTGCTTCTTGGGAAATACAAATATATTCTCGATGCAGTAGCTTCTTTTGATATTAAGACAATTCTCATTTTTATTTTAGGCTGTATCGCGGGACTCCTCTCATTCTCCCGCATTCTTGCATGGATGTTTCGGAGATTCCATGATCTTACGGTGGCTCTGCTCACGGGTTTTATGATCGGATCGCTCAACAAAGTATGGCCGTGGAAGATTGTACTGAAATGGTTTACCGGGCGCCATGGCAAAATGATACCTCTGCTTGAAAAGAATGTGTGGCCGGGTCAATATGAGGGGGAAGTCCAACTCGTGCCGGCTATTTTGCTTGCACTTGTGGCTTTTCTTTTGATTATTTGGCTCGAATCGCTGGGGAGTAAAAAAAAGAGGTAGCGATTTAAATCACTATGTCATACCTAACAAGCAATTATCTTCGTGCCGGAAGAATAAATAGAATCTCATGGGCATATCAGATGTTATTTCTTTTGACAATACGGAAGTGGCTTTTAAGAGCAAATCAGACAAAGAACTGAAGCGTGGTTACCGTTTATTTAAGCTATTGAGTTATCCGTGGCTGGCTCATACCGGGGCCAAAGTAACCTCGGCTCTTCTGCAAGCTGGCGTACCAGTGGCTGGTGTTATCCGAAAAACGATCTATGAACATTTTTGCGGAGGTGAGACCCTCACTGAATGTCAAAAGACCATTGACCGCCTGGCTGCGTCAGGGGTATATTCAATTCTTGACTATGGTGTAGAAGCTAAAAACAATGAAACGGACTTCGATCAAACGGCTGCTGAAATGTTACGCGAAATTGATTTTGCCCGTGAGAATGATTTTGTGCCCTTGATTTCTTGTAAATTGACGGGTCTCGGACGTTTTGAACTCTATTAAAAAGTACAGCGGGATGAGGAGCTGACAAGTACTGAAAGAGGGGAGTTTCAAAGAATCAGGGATAGGCTCGAAAAGGTTTGCAGGCATGCTTCGGTAAACCATGCTTCCATTTCCGTTGATGCAGAGGAATCATGGATTCAGCAAGCCATTGATGAGTTGACCCATGAGATGATGAAAAAATTCAACAGGGAGCGTGTTGTTGTGATGAATACGGCACAAATGTATCGCAAGGACCGTCTTGAATTTCTTCGAAACGCTGTGGAGGAGGCGCTTCAAAACGGGTATTTATATGGTATTAAACTGGTCCGCGGGGCGTATATGGAAAAAGAGCGGGCGCGAGCCAGAGCAATGGGATATCCCTCTCCCATTCACGAGACCAAGTCGGAATGTGACCACGACTTTGATGAGGCGGTGCGCTTTTGCATTGAGCATTACGAAAAGGTCTATACCTGTGTAGCCACCCACAACGAGGCCAGCTGCAAGCTTTTCGTCCATCTTATCGAGGAGAGAAACCTTGACAAACTGCATCCTCATCTTTTGTGCTGCCAGCTCTATGGTATGAGCGATCATATTACTTTCAACCTGGCCGAAAGGGGTTTCAGAGCAGCTAAGTATGTACCTTATGGTCCGGTTAGGGAGGTGCTGCCTTACCTCACGCGCAGAGCGGAGGAAAATACCTCGGTTGGCGGACAAATGAGCCGGGAACTTCAATTGTACAAAATGGAGATGACACGCAGGGGCTTATGATTTGCCATTGATTCGTAGCCACTTTCTAAACCAGCTCCTGATTTTCATTTGACCGGTACCCATCAATTGATAAATCAAAACGGGTGTGATAAATAGATCGGCCAGCAGAGCCGATAGCAGCGTGATGCTCACCAGCAATCCGATATAAAATGTGGGGGGATAATAACTCGTGGCGAGGGAAATAAATCCGAAAAACAAAATGATACTGGTCAGGCAGATCGCTTTGCCCGATTCGTGAAACGTAATGCGGATGCTCTCCTTAATATTCCTGCCCTGATCCACTTCGAGCCGGAATTTGCTTAAAAAATGGATGGTATCATCTACGGCTATACCGAAGGCAATAGCAAAGATGATGGATGTTGCTGCGTCCAGCTCAATACCGAGAAAGCCAAGAAGGGCGCCTGCAAGCAACAGCGGAAAAATATTGGGAACCAGTGAAATAAAAACCATTTTCCAGTTTTTGAAGAGCAATACCATCAGAAAGCTGACCAGGATGAAAGCCATACCCAGGCCGAAGAACATATTTTGGCGAACATTTTTTGTATTGTTATCAAAGAGCAGTGCCGTTCCGGTCTGTTTGAATTTTACGCGGGAAGTATCGGTATTCTCAGCAATCCATTTATCAATATTTTGACGGATAATTGCCATGCTATCTGATCCCATATCCCTGAATCTAAACATCATCCGCCCCATGCGGCCATCTTTTGAAATCATGGAAGTTTGGGGTTGACCAGGTATCTTTCGAATATACCGGTAGAGACGGGTAAGTTGCCCATCATTTTCCGGCAGGACATAATGTGTGACACTGTTGCCGTGCAAAGCTCGATTAACCGATTTATAGAGGGTTACAGGAGATAGGGGAGAGGAAAAGATGGGGAGTTCATCCAGTTGACGCTCCACTTTATCAATATTTCGAAGGATATCGGCCTGCCTGATAAGCTGGCCCGGAGCAGCAAGTATGGCAAGCTCAAAATTTCGCACACCACCAAAATTATCCTCAAGGAATAGAAAGTCCGAACGAATCTTGGCATCCCGCGGAAAATTGTTTGCAATATGTGTATCTGTAGATATCCTGCTGATACCGGTTATGAAAATAAGAATGGCCAGAAAGCTGAAAAGCAAAATTTTACGTTGATGGACCAACGTGACCCGGTAAAACCAGGATGTAATGCGATCCCAACGGCTTTTTTTTACATGTATGCGGATTAACTTTTCAGCGGGGAACAAGGACATAAGGGATGAAGAAAAGAAGAGGACGGTAAAATAGGCAATAAAAACACCGATGGAAGCCGTGATGCCGAAATTCCGAATGGGAGGTACGGAACTGGTATACAAGCTGCTGAATCCGATGGCAGTGGTGAGTGATGTGAGAAAAGTAGCAAGCCCCACTTCCCGGATGGTTTTTTTGATGGCATCCCGTTGTTTCAGTCCTTTGCGTTGTTCAAGGGTATACTTGGCCAATAGATGAATTACATCTGATACTCCGACAATAATCATTAAAATGGGAAAGAGATTGCTCATGGGATCGAGCGGCTTGCCCTGTAGGCCCAGGTAACCGATAAAAATCAGCATGCCAACGAGTACAGAGGAAAAAGATACCAGAATGCCCCAGGGTTTTCGGAAGATCCAAAAGAGAATAATAAGAATGATGATGGTGGAGATGGTGGAATAAAAAAGAAATTCCTTCTTTGCCCTTTTTGCAAATAACGACTGATAATAGGCTCGTCCGGCAATGAAATGCCTATCAAAGTGGTATTTATCAAGCAATTGGTTGAGCGCTTCATCCAATTCTTTGGCTTGTTTCAGCGTGAGTGTGCCACTCGTTTTTAATATAACCGCCAATACCGAGCCATCGGATGAAATGTATCTATTTCGTAATCTTTCGTCCTGCATAATTTGCAGGCTATCTTCTTTCAGTCTTCCGGGATCATTAATGTGAAGGAGTGGCTGTCGGAGCAGGGTGCCGGCTGCGAGAATGGGAATTTTCAATACCGGCAATGAACTGGCTTCAATGATATGTGGCAATTGCCTGGCCGCTTCCCGGGTGAAGCGATCAACCTTTTTAAGAAATTGTGAATCAAAACTGCGCTCGCTATTATTGCCAAGGCCAATTAAAATGTGATTATCATCCGGCCCAAATTGCTCCCGGTAGTGACTATAAAAGGCCATATCCTCACTGGACTTAGGAAAGAAAGATTCAAAGTCATAATTGAATTCAAGATGTAGAAGGAAATAAACCGAAACAGCACTTAATACTGCAAACATTGCAATAATGGCAATGTTTATCCAACGTTTAAACATGAGCTGTTTTTAGAGTACGCTTAGAGAAGTATAAAGGCCGGGATGAAATCATATAATTTTATGTAAATCTATTGCTCCATATCAATGTTTACAAAAAGATTTACACTTTGGCTTCGGCAGGTGTAAATTCACAGTGAAATGAAATGAAGATGAACAAAACGGATCAACAGTATTTAGCTCTGCTAAATCGCCTTCTGGAGGAAGGTACGCCCAAAAGTGACCGTACGGGAACGGGTACCTTAAGCCTCTTTGGCTATCAGATGCGCCACAACCTGTCAGAAGGTTTCCCGCTTCTCACTACCAAGAAACTGCATCTCCGATCTATTATTTATGAACTCTTATGGTTTCTTCAAGGTGACACCAATATCGCATATCTCAGGGAAAACAGAGTGAGAATCTGGGATGAGTGGGCCGATGAAGAGGGCAACCTCGGGCCTGTATATGGACATCAATGGCGAAGCTGGCCGGCTCCTGATGGACGGAAGATCGATCAAATCAGCCGTGTAATGGAGATGATCAAAAGTAACCCCGACAGCAGACGCTTGATTGTCAGTGCATGGAATGTAGCGGATGTAGAGCAAATGGCTTTGCCGCCCTGCCACACTTTATTTCAGTTTTATGTGGCCGATGGAAAACTCTCGTGCCAGTTGTATCAACGAAGTGCCGACACTTTCCTTGGAGTGCCTTTCAACATAGCTTCTTACGCTCTGCTCACCATGATGGTAGCCAGTGTGACCGGCTATGAGCCCGGAGAATTTATACATACTTTCGGTGATGTTCATCTCTATAGCAATCATGTGGAACAAGCCCGGGAACAAATTAAGCGAAGTCCCAGGCCCCTTCCGGTGATGAAAATTAATCCGGATGTGAAAGATATTTTTTCTTTCGGTTATGAAGATTTTGAGCTGCTCAATTATGATCCGCATCCACACATCAAAGCGGAGGTAGCCGTTTAATTTGATATGATAAATAATATACCTGTATCATTGATTGTAGCCACGGGAGAAGATCGGGCCATTGGAAAAAACAACGGCATGTTGTGGCACTTGCCCGATGATTTTTGTTTTTTTAAGCAGATTACGATGGGGCATCCTCTCATCATGGGTCGTAAGACCTTTGTGTCGCTCAAGGGTGCATTGCCCGGCAGGAGAAATATCGTGATAAGCCGCAATAGCAACTATACCCCGGAGGGGGCCGAACGCTCGGCAAGTATAGAAGAAGCTTTGGCTATGGCAGCCCGGGCAGAACCGGATGAAATCTTTATAGCCGGTGGAGGACAGATATATAAAGATTCGCTGCATTTGGCCGATCGCATCTATCTGACCCTCGTGCATGCCCGTTTTCCCGATGCCGAAGTCTATTTCCCAAAGTTGAATCCGCTTGATTGGCAAGAAGTGGAGAAAAAAGATCATCCGGAAGATGAACGGCACCGCCATTCATTTACCTTTCTTGTTTTGGAGCGGAGGAGCTAAGCTTTGGAAGGTTCATTATCATCTTTCATATAGCTAAACTCATAGCCGAGAATCTTATTCGTACTGAAACCTGCCTGTGCTGTCATGAAACGCATTTCTTGGATGCTCATCTGTTTTTCTTCTTCAAAGGGCGGGGCTTGCAGTTCAAAGTCAAGAGAATAGAGAATGGCACTCTCGATGATGGCTTCCAGAAATACCTCATTCATCTTCATATGTTCTATATCGTTGTAAAGGAATCCCAGTTGCCGGTGCCCCTCTACAAAAAAGTGATTTTCGCGATTGATAAAAACCCGAGCTACCAAAATGCCCCGGTCATTGAGTCGCTTAAATCTAAAGCTGTCCGAAAGAAAATCATGAAAGGTGATCATCCCGCAATAAATGCGTGTTGGGTCTTCTTCAATATAGCTTTTTTTGAAGAGGGGATGCTCTTTGGGAAATGTGAAAACATTGGAGTGCATGCTGCAAACAATGGTGTCTCCCGCAATTTTCAGATAAATGGCAAAATCTTTTTCTTCCACCACTTTTACCTCAATCCGGTCATCTATTTTTTCCATTTTTTGTTGAAGAGCCTCAGCTATTGTCTTTATCTTCTCTTTGAATGCGGAGAAATGAGTCTTCGTATTTTGAAACACATCCTGTTTCGGGATGCATTTCGCTTTCAGTTCTTCTACAATTCTGTCAACACCTTCTTTTTTCATTCTAAATTTCTGGTTTAATAAGCCTTGGCAAATATTACGCGCTGTTTAGATGGCTTTCCGGTTACCATGCATACTCCCTCTTCTTTTTCACCTTCGAGGGGTATGCAGCGAATGCTGGCCTTTGTTTCCTGCTTTATCCTTTCCTCCGTTTCGGCAGTACCGTCCCAATGTGCATAGACAAATCCGCCTTTGTTTTTTATGATCTCCTTGAATTCCTCGTAGCTATTTGCATAGTGGGTATTCTCTTCTCGAAATTGACGGGCTTTTTCAAACATATTTTGCTGCATCTCTTCGAGTAAATTCTGAATTCGGGCCCCTAAACCGGCCAATGCAACAGTCGTTTTTTCCAGGTTATCTCTTCTTGCCAGTTCTACACTCTCATTCTCAAGGTCGCGCGGCCCAATGGCAATTCTCAGGGGGACCCCCTGCATTTCGTATTCGTTAAATTTCCAGCCTGGACGATAATTGTCCCGATCGTCAAACTTCATGAGGATACCCATATTGTCCAATTCGGCCTTCAGCTTATCGGCCGCTGCTCTTATTTGCGCCAGTTGTTCCTCGTTTCTATAGATGGGCACTATAACCACATGCACCGGTGCAAGTTTGGGTGGAATAATCAATCCATTGTCATCGCCATGCACCATCACAAGGGCTCCCATCATTCGGGTAGATACCCCCCACGAAGTAGCCCATACATATTCTTCCTTGCCTTCTTTGCTTAGATATTTCACATCAAAAGCCTTGGCAAAGTTCTGACCGAGAAAATGCGAAGTACCCATTTGTAAGGCTTTCCCATCCTGCATCAAAGCCTCCACCGTAAAGGTATCCTCGGCACCGGCAAAGCGTTCGCTCTCTGTCTTAACCCCTTTAATGACCGGCACGGCCATGATATTCTCCATAAAATCGGCATAGAGGTCCAGAATCATTCTTGATTCCTGCAAGGCTTCCTCCCTGGTTTCATGGGCCGTATGTCCTTCTTGCCAGAAAAATTCAGCTGTGCGTAGAAAGAGCCTTGTACGCATTTCCCACCGTACTACATTGGCCCATTGGTTAATCAGGAGGGGGAGGTCGCGGTATGATTGTATCCAGTCTTTATAAGTATTCCAGATGATGGTCTCAGAGGTCGGTCGCACAATGAGCTCTTCCTCCAACCTGGCATCGGGGTCTACAATCAGCCCATCCCCGTCAGGCGACTCCTTGAGCCGGTAATGAGTGACTACTGCACACTCTTTGGCAAAGCCTTCCACATGCTTGGCTTCCTTGGCAAAAAAACTTTTTGGTATCAGTAGGGGGAAGGCGGCATTTTGATGTCCCGTCTCCTTAAAGCGTTTGTCCAGATATTGCTTCATTTCTTCCCAAATGGAATATCCATAGGGTTTTATTACCATGCAGCCTCGCACGGCAGAATAGTCTGCAAGGCCTGATTTTATTACCAACTCATTGTACCATTTGGCATAATCTTCATTTCTGCTTGTTAAATCCTTGGCCATATTTTCGTTTTGGAATGGTGTTTGTTGTATTATTGATGCGAACGAAAAAAGCAATGGTTCGCTTGATAATTATGGGCTCAGCCAACAAAAGTAATTAAAAAAAAACCGTACAATGAAAGCTATCTATACCATTATCGCTGCGTTTCTGCTCATCTCTGCAGGTTGTTCAAGTTCATACAGAAGCAGTACCACATATGACGATGTTTATTATGACGGTTCCGGACAATATCTCGAAGATATAAGGCAGGAGGAGCCTCGAACTACAACAAGATATGAAAGGAATGAGCAAAGCAGTAAGTATGAGTCAAATGGAGAATATAGCCATGAGGATTATAGCGGTGATAGTGAGGAATATGATAATGGTGGAAATACCTACATTACCAATAATTATTACAATGAGCCCTATGATTATTTTTACTCTTCGAGGATCCGAAGATTTAGCCGACCGTACCTTGGTTTCAGCTACTTCGGTTCATGCTATACGGATTACAGATGGTATGATCCCTATTACCCCGGTATAAGTATTTATATGAGCTGGGGCAACCCCGGTTGGGGCTGGAATGACCCTTTCTACTACTCTTATAGACCTTATAATTCATGGTATTACAGATCGTTCTATGATCCCTTCTACTCTTCATTTTACTCAGGATATAATTACGGATACTGGAACGGCTTCAATGATGGCTTTTATTATGGTTCGGGTTTCTATCCTGGGTATACAGCCTATGGAAACTTCAATGGATTTAATAATTACGGATATTCAGAGACATATACCCCAACGGACTATTACTACGGTCCCCGTTTTGCTAACAATAGTGGAAGTAACAGTGGCATGCGCGGCCAGCGATCGGAAGTGAAATATGGTAAGAATGATGATCAAGGGGGAAATCGCACGAAGGTAAATGCTGCATCGGTCAATAGTGGACAACTCGTAAGTATGGGACGCAATGAAAATAATAAGAGCAGCAAAACAGCTAATGTTGGTAATAATTACTTCGAGAATCGAAGAGGAAACGAAGTGTCGAAGCGTGGAGGAGAATCACTTAGTGGCATTCGTACGGTAAGCCCAGTGGGTGCAGGTAGCTCTGTTGCCCGGGATGCCATTGGGGGTGAGAAAGGCCCACAGAACAACGGAGCTCTGATCAATGGTAAGAGCGGCAATACTGCTTCGCACGAACTGCGTCAACCCAACACACGTCAGCTTGAATGGAAAAGATACAAGTCGCGCCAATACAATCCGAACCAACGGACCAAGAGTCCATCCGGGAATATGCCGACTATTGGAAGTGAAAGACCTCAACGAAAAATTAGTAGAAGTGATGGTGTGAATCGGAGCAGGGGAATCTTTCAGGAAAGAAGGACTCAGGAGAGAAGCATCGGTAGTCCGGAAAGAAGGCCGGAGAGAAGTATTTCTTCCCCGCGGCAATTACAGGAACACAAGTCGAGTCCTCCTTCACCCCGAAGATCAATAAGTTCGCCAAGTAGCAAGCCGGAGAGAAGCATCAGCAGAAGTGGAACACCACGAAGCAGTAGCCCTTCCAATAGTTTCTCCGAACCTTCGAGGTCTCGCAGTTATTCTTCTCCCTCAAGGTCGGGAAGCAACCGTTCTTCTTCAGGTTTTTCTTCCCCTTCTCGCTCTTCACGATCTTCTTCCGGAGGAGGTACGCGTAATAATTCACCCTCTCGCCTGAGAGGCCCTCGATAAATTCAAAAAATACATAGAATGATACGGTCAATCTTCATTGTCATAGCCCTTGCTATATCTGTTTTGATACAGGCGCAATCGGATGTGGAGGCACTCAGATATGCAAGTATACAGAATTTGGGAACGGCAAGATATGTAGGTGTTGGAGGCGCATTTGGTGCTCTTGGAGCAGATTTTTCGACCTTGAGCATGAATCCGGGTGGCATAGCAGTATACCGCCATTCTTCCTTCGCTACAAGTGGAGGTTTCTTTGCATATGATAACTCGGCTTCTTTTTTTGAATCGAAGAGTGCTTCGGGAAGGGCTTATCTTTATTTTCCAAATGGAGGGCTGGTAATTGCTCGCAAAAAAAAGCAGAATAGGGAAAAAAGCTGGCGCTATATCAATTACGGGTTTGCCGTAAATCGTCTGGCCAATTATCGCAATAGCGTGTCTTTTGTAGGTGTCAATCCGTACAACTCAATGCTCGAACAATTTACGGAAAAACTTAACGCAAATGGAGGTACCCAACCCGGTGATGTCTATTCATCTTATCCCTATGATGCAGGTTTGGCGTATGAGACTTATTTGATTGATCCCTCTCCTGTTGATACGACCCGTTTTGTGTCCAAAATACCGAATGGAGGAGCACGTCAGTCTGTAGATATTAGTAGCAAAGGCAAAATGCGTGAATATGTTTTTGCGGTAGGAGGAAATTATAATGACAAATTATTCATCGGAGCCAGCCTCAACTTTCCGGTCATGAAATATCACGAGAATAAAAGTTTTAGCGAAGAAGACTTTATGGATAGTATACAGGACTTTCAGAGCTATACCTTTAATCAGTATTTGACATCCCAAGCCAATGGTGTTAACTTAAAATTTGGAGTGATTTACTGGATCACGCCTACTTTGCGTATTGGGGCCGCTCTTCATTCACCGGGATACCTCAACTTCGAAGATCGCTTCTATGCAGACATGCAATCCGATCTGGAAAGCGATCAATACACATATGAAACCCTTCCGGGGCGTTTCTCCTATACGCTTATCACACCTATGAAAATGATCTTAAGCGCAGCCAAATTGTTTGGAAAGAAAGGGCTGATTGCCGCTGAAGTGGAGAGTTATGATCCGGGTGGGCCAAGATATTATTTTACCAATGGAGGCCCAAAGTCATATGAAAACGAGCTGAATACGAGTATTTCGGATAAATATCAGCGGGTCTATCGTATTAAATTGGGAGCCGAGGCCTCCCTGGGCAACCTGAAATTGCGTGGAGGTGCTTTTTGGAAGAGCAGTGTGTTTACGAATGCTTACAAGCCTTCAGAGCAGGCTGATTATGCCGGAACCGGCTACTCTCTGGGACTGGGCTTCAGATCGAAATACTTCTTTGCCGATGCAGCCTTTCAAAATGTGCTGACCGACTATGCTTACATCCCTTATACTCTGGACAATCCAAATGAAACAGTAGGAGGGGCTTTGGTTAATCAAAGCAGCTATAATCTTATTTTTACGATGGGTGTGAATTTCTAAGACAGCAATATCAGATGATATTGACCTCCGGAGTGAGGGCTATTCCGAATTTCTCTTCTACATCCCTTTGGATCATTCCTGCCAGATTCAGAATTTCATCGGCAGTGGCAGTTCCCAGGTTGACCAGCACCAGTGCTTGACGGTGATGTGTGGCGGCCTGTCCGATCTTTCGGCCCTTCCATCCGCTGCGATCGATCAGCCACGCTGCCGGTATTTTTATCCTGCCGTTGTCCAATATAAAATGAGGGATATCGGGATGTGCGGCAAGGAGTGTTTCAAATTGCGCTTTCGTTATTTCCGGATTTTTGAAAAAGCTGCCTGCATTGCCTGTTACGGATGGATCCGGTAGTTTGGCTCTCCGTATGCGAATGACGGCATCACTTACATCTTTGATTCCTACCTCCTCTACGCCCATTTCATCCAGCATCTGCTCGATGCCGCCATAGGATAAATTGGGATTATAGTCACTAACAGGAGTAAGTTTGAGTGAAACGGAAGTTATGATAAAACGACCCTTCCCATCCTTCTTAAAAAAACTTTCGCGATAGGCAAAACGACAGTCCCCGGCATTAAAACGCAGCATCTCATTCTTATGTGTATCAAGCGCTTCCAGTTCGTAAAATACATCTTTGAGCTCGACACCGTAAGCCCCTATATTTTGAATGGGAGCAGCTCCGACCTTGCCGGGTATCAATGAAAGGTTCTCAATTCCACCCAACTGATTTTCAATGGCAAAGAGTACAAGATCGTGCCACACGACCCCGGCTCCTGCCCGCAGGATCCGGCTCTTATTTTCGAAAGGAAGGTTTTTGATCCCTCCAATGTTTATCGCGATAACAAGGCCGGGGTAGTCATCTTTGAGTAAAATGTTGCTACCGCCCCCGAGAGGGAGCAAGGGTAGTTTCTGCTTTTTTGCCCATTCGACCAACTCCCGCAATTCCTCCAATGATGCTATAGAAGCATAGTAACGAGCACTTGCCTTCAGTCCAAATGTATTTAAATTGCGAAGTGGATAATTTTCAAACAGCTTCATGCCCTGCAAAGTAAATGATTTCCCTGCTGTTATCGAACTTGCAAAATGCAGGCTATTCTTTAAATTTAAGCAAAATACCCTTCCATGCGTTTGATCTTGGTCTTCTTTCTTGCCTGTCTTGCCCTATCTCTTGCCGGACAGAATTTTCAGACGTATCGTCCAGGCTATAAGGCCTTTTATGAGCGGAACGATACGCTTTTTAGCGTCTATGCCACCAAGGTCAAAGCGGGAAATGGCAACGATACCATTTATTTTTTTCCTCGCCAATGGAAAAAGAGCAGTGACAGCATGTGTGCTCTCAGCGAGCAAAATTCTTTTTTCCTCGGATCCAGGATGATCAAAAAATCCTATACCGATCATTGGTACCTGAATCGCTTTGGCGATACGCTTCGTTTTCATGTAGATGTCCATGCGGCCATTGGTTCCAAATATTTGCTCATGCAAAATGATTCGCTGCGTTTTGTGGTGACAAACGAGGATTTGTCTTTTATTGTGGAAAACCCTATCCTCGGTGTAATTCAGAATCTAATCACCCAGCGCATCGAAGTACAGGACCTGAACGGAAACCGGGTAGCACACCCTTTTCAGGATCGAAGTTTCAGCATCACCCAGTTTATGGGTTTTTATAAGATATTCAATATTTATCATTTCCCGCAGGATACTGTGTCCTATATGCTGCGGGGAACTACCGTTCCATTTATTCAGCCGGATGTACGCGGCCTTTATCCGCAGACTATCTTCGACATCCGGCCCGGATATGAGCGTCATTTTAAAAAAAGCTATTCACTTGCCGGGCTTCCACTGCGGGAAGAAAAGATTTCATTGCTCACACTGGATCGCAGAGTATCGGGAGACACAATCTTTTTGATGCATAGGAGAGCCACCGAGGTGAATGATTTGATCACCGGTGAGTTCAGTTTTAAGATAGACAGTATATCGGAGCAAGTATTGCTTTCCCGCTATCATTTTTTGAATGCTGCCGAAGGTGAACTTTCGCTTTATGCAATCGCGGTGCCGTTTGACACCTTTTACAGAGTATCTCACGAAGGACTTTTTATGGATTCTTTGCCTCGATTTCAGGAAGCATTGGGAAGTGTTTACAAAAAAAGTTCTCCCGGGGCAAATTGCCTTGTACGGGCAGAGAAAGCCGACTCTCTCATATTTGCCGAAAACCTGGGCTTGGTTTTTAGGCGGGAAGAGCATTTGGATACGGTGATAACACTCCGTCTGCAATATTACAAAAGGGCTATTGAGAGATGGGGCCTGCCATTTGATTTTTCAGGCTTTGTCGGAGTAAGCCGGCCGGAGGTAAAACTCAAGTTCTACCCCAATCCCGTCTCTCAACGTGGGAAGCTGACATTTGAAAGTGAAGGACGGAGAAGCATAGCCATCTATTCGATGGATGGCAGGTTATATTTTAGTGGGGAGTCTACAAGCCGATCGTTCGAAATAAATACGAACTCCTGGCCCTCAGGGATGTATTTCCTCCGTGTAATGGATGCCCGGGGTATTTTCGGAATAAAAATCGTGAAATTTTAGAAAACTTGGATAGATAGGGTGTTTATGCAATTGCTTCGGCCAATTCCGGGTCAACCAAAATGCGACCACAGTGTTCACAAATGATGATTTTCTTGTGCTGCCTGATTTCTACTTGTTTTTGAGTCGGAATCTTGGCATGGCAGCCTCCGCAACTGTCTCTTTCATAAATGACAACAGCCAACCCGTTGGCATAAGCATTACGGATGCGGTCAAATGCCTTTAGGTAACGTTCCTCTACTTCCTTTCTCTTGCTTTCGGCTTTTTTTGTCAGAGACTTTTCCTCCTTCAGAGTTTCTGCGCTTATTTTTTCGAGCTCTTTCTTCTTCACTTCCAGGTCGGATTGCCTGCTTTTGAGGACTTCTTCGGATTCCTCAATGACGCTATTTTTTGCCGTGATCTGCTCTTCTGCTTCCCTAATTCGTTTCTCGGCTAGTTGTTGTTCCAGCTTTTGCATCTCAATCTCCTTGTTGAGTGCATCAAATTCCCGGCTGTTTTTTACATTATTGAGTTGTTCCTCATAACGGGCAATAAGAGCTTCGGACTCTTTTACCTTCATGCGTTGGGTCGTGATTACATCCTCCAGATCTTCCCGATCTTCTTTAAAACGTGCTACTCGTTTTTCAAGACCCCGTATTTCATCTTCCAAATCGCTTACCTCTAGTGGTAATTCGCCTTTCAATTTATTGATCTCATCCAGTTTGGAGTAAATATTCTGAAGGGCAACGAGGTCCTTTAATTTTTCCTCAATTGTTTTCTCCGCTTTCTTAGCCATAATCAGTAATAATATTTGATTGGATTGGTATCCACGCTTGTCAAATGAAGTGCAAAATTAGGAAATTTCTTCCTTATTTTTTCATAAATGAGCTGCATGGTAAATTGCTCACTCTCATAGTGTCCGATATCACAGATCAAGATCTTTGATTCGGCATCAAAAAATCGATGATACTTGAAATCTCCACTGACGAAGGCATCTGCTCCGGCAGCTAGGGCCGGGTCGAGCAAAAAGCTTCCGGATCCACCGCAAAGAGCTACCCTTCGTATCGAATCGGAATAAGAAGTATGTCGAATTACGTGAAGGCCTAGTCTTTCTTTAAGGAATTGTAGAAATTCTTTGCTTTTCATTTCCTTTTCGAGTTGGCCGATCATACCAAAACCTGCACGCTTGTATTCATTTTGCAGTGCGATTATATCATAGGCTACTTCCTCATAGGGATGGCTTTCGAGCAGGGCGGCAAGCACCTTTTTTCGAATCCAGGTAGGAAAGATTACTTCCACTTTGGTCTCTTCTTCATAGTGCTCCTCCCCTTTTTTTCCTACGAATGGATGGCTGTCTTCGAGGCCTCTGAAGGTGCCTATACCCTCACTATTGAAGCTGCAGTGATCGTAGGCTCCGATATGTCCCGCACCGGCTTCGAAGAGCGCTTCCCTGATTTTACTTGCATATTCATTTGGGACAAAGGTGTATAGCTTCTCCAATACTTCTTTTTTGGGCTCTAAAACGCTTGTTTCCTTGAGTTCCAACTGATTGGCCAATGCTACACTCACCCCATCATCTATGCTATCGAGATTGGTATGTATGGCAAATATGGAAATATCGTTTTTTATCGCTTTTATGAGGCAGCGCTCGGTATAGTGCCTGCCGGTTATTTTTTTTATTCCGCTAAAAATCAGCGGGTGATGAGCAATGATGAGATTACAGGATTTGGACAGAGCCTCGTCCAACACCTCTTCCGTTACGTCCAAGCAAATCATTACCTCGTTCAGTTGCTGTGTAGGGTTTCCTACAATGAGTCCCGCATTGTCATATGTTTCTTGAAGAGCCGGAGGTGCCCATGCTTCCAGGAAACCGATCAATTCTTTTATACTCATAAAATTTACTTTTTGCAGTGTGATAATATCCAATCCGATATCAACTTCATGACTTTTGGGGCCATGGTCTCTTGAATGCGCGAATATTCCTCCGGTAGGCCTGTTTTTGCATTTTGCATCAAATGGTTTAGTCCGGGAAAAATTTCAATACGGTAGTCGGGCAGCGGGGATTTATCCATATGTTCTCTTAAAGCCTTTGCATTTTCGGCCGGAGGCACTTGCAAATCTTTTTCACCGAAGATGGCGAGCACCGGCACTTTTATTTTAGGAAATATATCATCCGGGTTCAACGTCAATATATAGCGCATCCAAGGGCTGATGGCAAATTGAATTTGTTGTAAAATAGCTGCTTCATCTAAATTCAATGTATCCTTTTCGGCCTGACTCAGATTCTTAAATGCGCCATCCACGGCCAATCGTATGGAGGTTAAGTCGTCATTCCGTTCTTCTGCCTCTCTCAAAATCGAAAAAATTTGCTGTTGCAGACTTGAGTTCAAGGCTATAAAATCATCACTTTTCCCTGCTTTTTTGTTAATAAGCCGTGATTGTAATATTATCAGCGAATCCATGGGTATGGAGGGCCCGGCAATCATGACAATGAAGTCCACCGTTGAGTCATTATTTGCTACCAGAGCTGCTATGAGGCCGCCTTCGCTGTGCCCCACAATGCCCGTACAGTTTTTCATCACCTGTGGAATCTGCTCCAGAAAAGCGTGCGCGACCCGTGCATCTTCTGCAAAGTCGGCCGTAGTTGCTATGTGATAAAAACCTTCTGATTTACCTACACCCCGGTCATCATATCGAAGAACGGCAATGCCATTTCGGGTGAGAAAGTCTGAGAGGACATAAAAAGGTTTATGGCCCAAGAGGCCTTCATCCCGGTCTTGCGGGCCCGAGCCGCTGACAAGTACCACAGCAGGAAAGTGCCCACTGGAGTCGGGGAGAGTGAGGGTGCCCGAGAGTGTGATGCCGGCCGTTTCGTTGCGAAATGTTACTTCCTTTACAATGTAGGGCAGCGGTGTGTCGGGCTCCTGGGGTCTCGGTGGGATTCCTTGTTCGTTTTCGGGCAGTCGGTGCAAAGTAATAGGAAGCCGGGCGGATCCTTGCTCCCAAGTTCCCTGCCATTCATCTTTTTCGCTATCGAAATGAAAAAGAAGGCTTCCCCGAATGGATTTTACCGCAATCAAGAAACTGTCACCTGTTGGTTCTACATGACCGGCATCTAACCCAAAAACATTTTGAAGAGGACTATCCAGTTCGGCTGCCAACTCATCACTTGTATCTCTTTTTATGTGAATAACAAGAGGCAGTTCGAGGCCTTGCACATCCAACGAACCTTTCCAATTGCCCTCAAGGTCGCCAGGAAGTGTAGCCGGATTTTGGGCAGAAAGATCAAAGGAAACGAATAAAAGAAGGAGAATAGCCAAGCAACTCTTCATGTTTTGATATTTGGACATAAATTTAAGGATAAGCCCGTGCATTAGCGGATGAGATTTAGCTTTGCAGCAATGAATTATTTTCAGAAGATTCTTCTTTTGCCCTTCAAGCTTCTCTACGGATCGTTGATAGCTATGCGGCATTTGCTCTACGATAAGGGATTATTGAGGCGAGTCAGCTTTGATGTGCCAGTGCTTTGTGTTGGAAATCTCAGCATGGGAGGCAGTGGGAAGAGCCCAATGGTTGCATGGCTCCTTAAAAATTTTGGAAACCACAATCCGGCTATACTAAGTAGAGGATACGGCCGAAGAAGCAAAGGTTTCCGCTGGGTGCAGAACCGGTCTACTGCCGAAGAATGTGGTGATGAACCCCTCATGATCAAGCGCCAATTTAAAGAGCTCCCTGTTGCCGTGGCCGAAAATCGAAGTGTGGCCATTCCTCAAATTATGATGAGCTATCCGGAGACCGGCCTTATCATTATGGATGATGGCATGCAACATCTGTCTGTCAAACCTTCAATGCTTGTTTTGATGACAAGCTGGACAAGACCTTTTACCCGGGATTCACTCCTTCCGGCCGGCCGTCTTCGCGAGGGGAGGAAGCGGGCCAAGGCTGCCGATCTAATTGTTGTCAGCCATTGCCCTGACAATACCCCTCCGGTAGAGAAAGAGAAGTTGAGAAGGGAAATAGGCCGTTATAGTAAGGCTCCGGTTTTTTTTGCGGATATAGATTACGGTGAAATTATTCGTTGGAAGGATGGGGTTCCCGTAGATATCGCAGATTATGCGTCTATATTGGCTATTTCCGGATTGGCCGACAACAGTGCTTTTGCAAAATATGTTGCCGGACGGATCCCTGATGCAGAGATTCTCTCATATGGAGATCATCAGCGCTATCGTCCTTCGGATATAAAAATTTGGATAGGAAAATTGAATGATAAAAAATCACCTAGAGCGATACTTACAAGCGAAAAAGATATTCAGCGAATGGCTCCTTACCAGGATTTGCTCTCTTCGCAAGGAATTGAATTATTAGTTCAACCTATACGAATTCATTTTCATGAAGTAGAAGAAGATCTTAAAACTATTATTGAGAAGAAATTAGCAGCATCGGCAGAACTGCTTCCTAAAGATCAATAACCAAGCAGGTGTAGCATCTGATCGCTGCTCTGACGTTCGCTAAAAACCCGGGTTTTCAAATTTCCTTTGTGGTCGCGATCTAAAACTAAGTGCCTGGGTGTGGGAATCAGGCAATGTTTCATGCCTCCATAGCCGCTGAGTGCCTCCTGGTAAGCACCTGTATGAAAAAAGCCGATGAGCAATGGTTCCGTCTTATCCAGTTTGGGAAGCCACACTTCATTGATGTGCATCTCCGAGCTATAGTAGTCATGTTGATTGCAGCTAATGCCTCCCAGGTTCACTCGCTGATATTCATTTTCCCATTTATTAAGAGGTAGCATGATAAATTTTTCACCAATCCCCCAGATATCTGGCATGGTGGTCATGAAGGAACCGTTGAGCATGTACCACCTTTCCTTTTCATTCTGCATCTTTTCCTGAAGAACTTCAAATAGGAGGGCTCCGCTTTCTCCCACCGTGTATTTTCCAAATTCACTATAAATATCCGGGGTGTCCACACCGGCTTCATCGCATTATTTTTTTATGACTCTTACAATTTCTTCAACCATATAGGGCATATCAAAATCAAAATGGAGAGAATTACGTATGGGCATACCCCCTCCGATATTAAGGATACTCAGTTCAGGCGCTATTTTTTTTAATTCTGTGAACATGTTGACCATCCGGTTCAATTCATTCCAATAGTAAGTAGTATCCTGTATGCCCGCATTGATGAAAAAGTGCAACATTTTCAGTTTGAAGTGTGGGTTGTCTTTTATTTTCTCGCGATAGAGCCTCAGCACATCTTTGTGACGAACACCCAGTCGTGAGGTATAGAACTTAAAATTAAATTCTTCGGTGGCCATCCGGATACCTATTTTCAGGGGCTGCTCCCGTTTGAATCGATATCGCCCGATTTCCTCAAAATCATCGAGAACGGCATAGATATTTTGATAACCTTGGTCGTGCATGGCTGATATTCGTTGGATGTATTCATCTGACTTGAAGCCATTGCAGACAATTTCAATTTTTTTATCGATCCAGCCTTTTTGAAATGCTTTTTCAATTAGATCCATATCATATGCCGAGGAGGTTTCGAGTTGGGCATGGTTCTTCAATACTTCTTTTATGGCAAAGGAAAAATGAAAACTTTTTGTACAATAGCAATAGGTATATTTCCCATCATAATCCTGTCTTTCGATGGCTCTGTTGAAGCAATCTCTGGCCCGCTCTATTTGCACACTGATTTTGGGTAGATAGAAAAGCGATAGCGGTGTTTCTCCATTACCGATTTCCTCCATGAGGTTTATTCCATAGAAATGGAGATATCCGTTTTTTACGTCAAAGCCCTCGATTGGGAAGTCATAAGTTTGCTTGATAAGGTCAATGTATCGTTGTTTCATATCTTTTCGTACTAATATCTATGCGGAAATAAGAGAGGGTAAAATTAATCGCTTTGTGGGGCATTCCATTTTAAATTTGCCGAGGCTATCGAGATAGCACGACTCAAGTTATTGGGCAAGCCAAGCACAGCTCCATGTTAAGAAGTCATTTTTTGTAATTTTGAATGCATCAATCAAGGAGATATGGAAGAGCAGAAAAATGCTGCGTATTCGCAGGAAGAAAGAATGGGATTCGAAGAATTCAGGAAAGAGGTATTGAACGATTACCGCATGGCGTTTTTGAGTCGCGAAGCCAGCCTGATAGGCCGGAAAGAAGTGCTGACCGGCAAGGCAAAATTTGGAATATTTGGTGATGGCAAGGAAGTGCCGCAGCTAGCCATGGCCAAAGCGTTCCGTACAGGCGATTTCAGAAGTGGCTATTACCGCGACCAGACTTTTGTACTTGCTACGGGGATGGGTACGGTTGAAAATCTCTTTGCTCAGCTATATGCCGATACAGACCTTGGACGCGAGCCCTTCTCGGGCGGACGACAAATGAACAATCACTTTGCTACGCGTTCGCTTAACGCAGAAGGGGAGTGGAAGTATTTGACAAAAATGAAGAATACATCTGCAGATACTTCGCCTACAGCCAGTCAAATGGCCCGTGCGGTAGGACTTGCCCTAGCGTCAAAAAAATACCGTGAGAATCCGGATATTCCCGGTGCCGAGCGCTTTTCAATGAATGGAAATGAAGTGGTTTTTTGTACCATAGGAGATGCCAGCACTTCCGAAGGTATCTTTTGGGAATCATTGAATGCAGCCGGTGTCTTAGAAATTCCTCTTGCCATT